>Ga0209022_1002388_pt1 | contig 15639 bp, 3 predicted proteins | sample PinacodermPK_FD_187300 | JGI IMG/M metagenome (GOLD analysis project Ga0209022, IMG submission 187300) | Host-associated microbial community of the marine sponge Aplysina aerophoba from Gulf of Piran - sponge pinacoderm, lysed by proteinase... | ecosystem: Host-associated > Porifera > Sponge >...
CATTAGGAATCTGTAAACCTGTAGCCTTAAACCTATCCGCACCTGTGATATCAACATCAGCACTTTCAGCATTACCGGTATCAAGCAGTTCATTAAAGGTATAGACCGTCAGAGGCAGAAGATCTGTATCTGCTCTGCTACTAGTAATAAGAATCTCATTAGCAGCTGTTCTTGCTATAAAGAACGTGCGTCTTGCTGCTCCATATAAAGCCACGGCTGTAGCTGTAGAAATAGTAGAGCCAGCTGTGGTAGCTGTTAAAGCTTTCAGATGAGACGAGAGGAATACAAACACATCAGCATCATGGAAACCTGTGGAGGCATTGGTTGTATCCCTTCCCACATTGACAGCCATCATGGCTGTAGCTGGGATGGTGATACCAGTGCCCACAAGTGTTGTCGGAGATGCTACATCCACATCTACACTACCCACTTCCTGGGTAATGCGTCCTACTTCCACCACCTCACGTACAATCGTTTGACCCGAACTGCCACCAGAAGGAGCGTCAGCCCAAGTCCAAGCACTAGCGCTAGTGTAAACAGGAACCTTTCCACTACCAGCAGTACCTGACACAGTGGCGATAACGTTTCTAGCTGTAACTGATGCGTCTGACCCATCAGCTCCTGGATCACCTCTATCACCTTTGTCACCCTTATCTCCTTTATCGCCCTTATCTCCCTTCTCACCTTTAGCACCTGCAGCACCAGGGGAACCATCTCTTCCATCAGCCCCATCAGCTCCGTCTTCTCCAGGATCTCCTTTGTCGCCTTTGGCTCCTTGTGCTCTCTCTGTTATGGCTTCTCTTAGAGTGATTTTCTTGGAAACTGAGGCTAAGCCTCCAGGAAGACTCTCACTTACACCAAATTCTGTCGCAGATCCTACACGTGTAGCAATACCAGTGGTTGTGTCTAAGGTATATAAAGCGTCATTAGTAACACCAACCATGTACAAAGTACCGTTGTGTGAAGCTAATCCTGTAGGAGCATTCTCTCCTACACCAAATTCTGTCGCAGATCCTACACGTGTAGCAATACCAGTGGTTGTGTCTAAGGTATATAAAGCGTCATTAGTAACACCAACCATGTACAAAGTACCGTTGTGTGAAGCTAAACCATTAGGACCAGCCTCTCCTGCACCAAATTCTGTCGCAGATCCTACACGTGTAGCAATACCAGTGGTTGTGTCTAAGGTATATAAAGCGTCATTAGTAACACCAACCATGTACAAAGTATCGTTGTGTGAAGTAAGACATGATGGCCGTCTTTCTCCGACACCAAACGCTGTCGCTGATCCTACTCGGGTAGCAACACCAGTAGTTGTGTTTAAGGTGAATAAAGCCGCATTACTATAACCAAGCATGTATAAGATGTTATTTTGGTGAGCTAAGCCTACAGGAGTATCCTCACTGACACCGAAAGCTGTCGCAGATCCTACTCGGGTAGCAATGCCTGTGGTTGTGTCTAAGGTGTGCAAAGCCTCAGTATCAGAACCAACCATATACAACGTATCTAAATTAATAAACGAATCAGGGTTCAGTCCTCCTCCTGTTCCACCAGAGGCAACTTCTTCAAGGACGTCTTTAAGTTGAACGCCTTTGGGAACGGATGTAATACCAGCAGGGAAGGCTTCACCAGCACCGAATTCTATTACTGATCCTACACGGGTGGCAGCACCTGTAGTGGTGTCTAAGGTGAAGAGAGCATCGTTAGTATCACCAACCATGTATAAGATGTTGTTGTGAGAAGCTAAGCCACGAGGAGAGCGTTCTGACACACCAAACTCTGTGGAGTTACCAACCTTTGTAGCAGCACCTGTGGTTGTATCGAGAACATATAAAGCATTGGTACGAGAACCAATCATGTACAAAGAGCCATTATGAGAAGCTAGACCGTTAGGAAACTCCTCACTAACACCAAACTTTGATGAACGTCCTACTCTTGTGGCAACACCAGTAGTTGCATCTACGGTGAAGAGAGCATCATTAACAGTACCGATCATGTACACAGTATTGTTATGAGAAGTAAGACCTGATGGCCGTCTTTCTCCGACACCAAACGCTGTCGCTGATCCAACACGGACAGCAGCACCACTAACAAGACTCACTTTATATAAAGCAGAATTGCTAGCACCCACCATCAACAGTTCGTTGTTATGCCATGTCAGTCCTGCAGGATAGATCTCACCTTGTCCAAACTCTGTGGATGAACCAACCCTTGAAGCAATACCAGTGGTGGTGTTTAAGGTGTATAAAGCATCGTTAGAAGTACCAAGCATGTACAAGGTATTTAAGGTAATGCGTGACGTAAGACCCAGTCCTGCTCCTGATCCTCCACCACCACCAGAACCTGCGTCTCCCTTAAGATTAGTTCCTGAAGCAAGAGTGCTACCTAGTCCTGTGCTGGTAAGAAAACCTCTAGCTGTGGGTTTGTCTCCTGTACCACCTGTCCAATCAAACAGCTCCAGTACCTGACGAGCACCATCTGCTGCTAAACGAAACAGAGGTGACCAACCATTACCAGAGCCTCCTCCTGTAGCCGCAGGCAAGTCCAACCAGGATAGAACGTTTTCATCGTTCAGTCCCCAGTATTGTCCTTCCTCAACATCTACTGCAGGGATGCGAGAGATAGCTCCTTGAGTAGCATCATCTAAAGATAGTTCTATGCTTCCTGAAGTACCTCCTCCTTCTAAGCCAGCACTTGTTGTGATACCTGTAATAGCTCCTGATCCATCCACTCCCTTAGGACCACGAATATCCACAGCATTACGAACAGAAATAACAAAACCAGAGCTGCCAATGTATTGGCCAATTCCTCCAGGTTTAGTGCCTTCTCCGCCTGTCCAATCATCTAAACGAAAAACCCGACGATCACCATCATTTGCCACCGCAAATACCGGTGACCATCCTCTTTCTCCTTGGTCACCAGGAGGGCCTTGATCTCCCTGATCTCCAGGAGGTCCTTGCGTACCACCGCCTACAGGCGTGCCTGTGCCACCTGTGCCAGGAATATTCCAGCTGGTACCGTCTATAGAGATACGAACCAGATTATTACCGCCCACACCAGCAGGATTGGCTACAACAATGCTGCCCGCTCCATCAGCTCCATCAGCCCCATCTTCCCCTGGAGGTCCTTGAACACCACGAGGACCATCATTCCCCTGTTCTCCCTTTGCCCCCGGAGGACCCTGTCTTCCTGGATCCCCTTTATCTCCTTTATCTCCTTTATCTCCTTTAGCCCCAGGAGGTCCTTGTATTCCACGAGGACCAGGTATACCCCCACCACCTGTGGAACCAGGTGATCCTAAACGAATTCCCCCAGGAGGAACAGGTACACCGGTATCTTCTTTAGGCTCACCGGATTGATAAAAGGGCGTATTAGTGCTCATATATGTCCTTGCCTATTACAGGGCTTCTTCTAAAGAAAGAGATGTGGAAAAGTATTGCAGAAAATCATGGCTAAATGCTGGTAGCTCAACAAGACGATAAGCCCCAAACGTAAAAGAATAAGACGGTGCATCCCAATTGTTCAAAGGATCTAAGATAAGCCAGAACGGTTTACAGATCCCTACCCGCAAGCTCCAATTGTATATCTCCTCCTTGGCATACCTGTCTAACAAGGCCAGGTTTAAAGAACTGATGGTATTATATTGACCACGGTCTAAGAAATACCTGCGACCACTTTCAGCTTCAAACACTTCACTGCGATCCACCCTCTGCATGGTTATACCTTGACCAGCAGGACGGTTAATACCCACAGCTGTGCCTATAAACATGTCATCTATCAACAGGTCACCGCTCAGTCCTCCCTCTTCAGCATAAACCTTAATGCGATAAGCCAGATCCTCTCCAAAAAAGGGCATGTACACATACCAATATGTGTCTGATACCCGGGTACCCCAATAAGTCCCTAACGGCCTGTTAGCCTCAGCATCATAGTTCGATGGCAGCGTTTCGTAAACCTCCACCAAAATCCGATAGGTTTCATCCACAGTGAAGGGATCTAAGCGTAAAACCAGATTGGTTATATTATGCTCAATACCTGTTGTAGCTGTATCAAAATCCATCACATAAGCAGGATGAGGCAGATATCCAGCACCAGATGATTCTGTACGAATCCTACGAGTGGACAGCGTTACGGTACGATATTGAGGATCCTGATCTGGACGTGCAGTACCATCAAACTTAGTGCTTATAGGACGGTTAGCCACAGCTACCTGTGACCCGTTAAACAACAACGTGCCCAAAGAAGTGAGCAGATTCTTATCCAGGATCTGCATGTTGTTGTTCTGGCTCATGAATGTCCCTACGGTCTTATACTATGTGTCTCTTTCGAATCTTATACCGGTATATTGTGTCGTTGCTTCTGAGACGTTCTTACTTATCAATAATACATCTACCTCTTTGACGATGCCAGGTACCAGGTCGCTGACTACACGCACCCAATCACCCACAGCAGGTATATTGAGCCTGCCGGTTTCTTCCATGAGCACACAGTTACTTACCGTAATCTGAAACTTATCCTGACGCCTGGACAAATAGGTGCTTACCTTCTCATAGGCTGACGTCCAGGTACCTGTCTTCAAAGACAGCGGCTTGCCTGTTAAGAAGACATTGCTGTTAAACACCACCTGACGTCCCGTCTCTTCTTCATTCTCCCTGAATTCATCAAGAGTATTGTCACCCCTTAACATGTCTTCATTTTCAAACGTGAACGAGCTGTATTGTGTAGATGAATCATAATTCACATCAATGAACTCAATCATCTCATCGGTAAACGTAAACACCGGTGTTGTGGACGTAAACAAATCCACCAGCTCAATCTCTCTCGTCTCACCATTCATTCTTAAAAGATAGCCCAGAGAAGGTAAAACCCGTGTTATCAAATCCCTGTATTGAGTATCCGTATTAGAAATCAGTTGCATACGATGATCATTTAAATCACCTGCTACATCACTGCCGTTTTGGGCGAACGCTGGAGTTAGCCCAGCGTTCTTCACACACGCATAAATAAATGTAGATGGGCGCAAATGCTCCGCATGTGCCCCATACATATCATGATGGTAAAACCCGTTGTAATATTCACTACGAAGATAACCCTCATAAGCTGATTCATTCTCAATAATAGATGTATCGTAATACATCACGTCAGGTTGCTGATAACGAGCACTGACATAATACGCTCCACCCTTATGAGGAGAGTTCTTGTAGACAATGTCACAGAACTGCTCATCAGTACCAGTACGGTGACGATCCCGTAAGGCAGGCATCAGCCTTAACAAAATAGAAGCTGAGCCCTCATATAAAGGATTTGGTGCTACCGAGCCATCTAACGTGTAGTCGTATAAAGCATGACTGCGATTAGGATTAATAAGCTGAAAATCCTTAAAAGTAGATTCTGTGGAATACATATCCTTTGAACGAATCCCTACCGTAGGAAAAGTATTTCTAGCAGGACGACCATGTATTAAATACGTCGCCCAGAAATCTAAGAAGTAATCCCGAGGATTACGACGTACCCGATAGAATTTATTCATGTTGTGATAATTGAACCACAAGAAAGCTAATTTACCTCCTGTGGTCTGAGATATATACAAAGGATCTAAGGGATGAGGAGAACGCGTAGCATGACCATCATCATTTCCATCTGAATAATTAAATACAAATTCTCTTTCAAAAGTATCGATAGGATTGGGGGTGCTGCGAGAAACCCCAAGTACCGACCACCTCGTAAAGCTGGTACCGATATTAGCTGTAAAAGGCTCTTCTCCTATACCGTCATATAGGTTGCCCGATTTAGTGATGAAGGTTTGAGGAGGCTGATAAAACGCCCGAGAGAAATCACCCCCTGACACAACCATTTCATAGGTCTTAATCTCACCATTGGTTGTCATGCCTATGGCATAGTGCGTCTCTACAGTTACATCATATTGGAGCTGGATACCCACAAGCCTGGTATTACCAAAACTCAGTACCGTGGGGTTATCCCCTATCCTATTTGTGTCGTAAATAGCTACCACGTATCTACCACTATTTGCCTTAATGCCCTCATCTAAAGCATCAATAGCAGAGGATATGTCATATACACAATACAGGTTATTAAACTCAAGACCGTAAAACTCCAGTGATTCGATGTCATTCTTATCAATGCCTTCTATGCCAGGCAGGTCTTTTAAGAAGATAGCCCGAGATAGGTCATGGCCACTGCTTGTCCATAATTCTATACGTGACTGAGCTACATTATGAATGAAAAACTCACCGTTATGCTCGGTAAATCGTGTCCAATTTCCGGTCTCTAATGTGATGTCTTCACTCGCCCTGCGCGTACCTATATGGTTGTAAGCTGTAATTTTGTTCAATGTATTGTCTAAAACATAGAACAAAGAATTCGTCGCTGCTATATCCACATTACCTGTGCCCGTTAAGGCTATTCTATCAGGCGGGTTTCCAGCAGTAACGTAACCCTTTATAACAGTGTCCTTACTGTCGAGTAAACCAAACCAAAGAGGACCAGCCCCACTGAGAAACCGTGTGGCATGGAAGGCAATATATGTTCCTGCTAAACGCACATCATAATCAAAACCATCCAGTATAACTAATCTGAATCCCCAATGATCAATAGAAGATATGTCTGAAGAAAGAGCTTCTGCGGGAGCTAAAGCTAGCCTGAAATTTTCGCTTCTTAAAGCAAGTGGAGAAAAAGTCTCACCAGGAACAGTAGGATTATCATCTTCAGAAGGAAGAATAAATATACCCCTGTTAAAAGTCAGTCTTCCATTTCTTTCCATTTGGATAAATGAACGCGGTAGTTCTTCTTTGTTAAAAGTAATGTAATTAGGATTGAGCGTATTATTAACATAATTTGTCAGGATTCCTTGCCCGGTCTCTCGTGCCTGGTCAGGAGATGTCTTACCATCAGTCCCTCTAAACAGAGAAAAGCTCTCGGCTACAACCTGCTGTTCTACCGATTTGTCTGTATTATTGACAATATATAAGAACTCATTATCGGTAGTTATACCTCTCCAGTCTTTGTTGGGTAATTGTCTATCATAAATAGCTCTACGTTTACCGGTTAAACTGTATACCCGAATATATTCCCGGCCGTTATCTAATACATATAGATATAAACCATCTGTTGTAATACCTCTCCATGCTGCACTGGGTAGCTTAAAGTCCCTTAAAGGAGAACGGTTACCATTGGTATCATAAGAAACAACCCTATTTGCTCTGTTATCCAGTATATAGAGGTTGGTACCCAAGGACTCCACAGTGATACCTGACCAATCACCATCTTCTATACCAAAAGACCTACTGGGAATAAACCGTCCATCAAGGGAATAGACATGAACACTTTTTTGAAACGTTTCTAAAACAAGCCCATCACGAGAAAAAGAAGCCTCACTATTTTTTAAAACATAAATATAACCATCTTTAGAGATTCTCTGCCGCAAAACATTAACCGCATCATCTGTGGTGATCCCTGTCCAGTCACCGCTACCTAAACGGATAATGGTAGACGCTGTTCCTGTCTGAGCTAAATAAAACCTCACCGTATTATCATAGCGATCAAGCAAGAAGAAATTCACCCTGGTGGATACTTGCTTTTTATCACCCGACAATAAACCCACCCCAGCAGTAATGCCTGAGAAATCACGGGTATCAGCTAATCTATATGTGTAATCAAAAAGGGAACCCCCACCAATCAGCGAAGCACCTCCTCGGCTTATGGTACCGAGGGTCGTTCCCGTAAACCACGCATCGATATTGATTTGGTCTACACCCAATGCAAGCAAAGCAATGACGGTAAACCGCTCCCCAGAAACACTTACGGGATACAGAGCAATGCCGTTGTAAACCCGTTGTTCAGCAGCCAAATCAGCAGAACTTCCAGTTTCAAGCTGACCTGTTACCGTATACGTATAGCTGGGTGTTCTTGAACTGCGTCTGCTATCTAGCGGGTAGTAAGCAATTTTCTCTCTGGTACCTGAAGGATCAGCTACCAAAACCACACAGATATCATCCCCACTTTGTGGGTAAGCCTGAACACCTTCGTAGGTTTGACCTGTGTCTAAAACCTCCAGCTGAATGTCTTCATTTATACGTCTGCTACCATTTACACCCCACACTTCCACTGTGCTTGTCAAAGCATTGAGAATATAGAATGTATCGCCTATCCGACTGAGCCCTGTGTATTGAGCTGCGTCATTAAGTTTAAATTCACGATTTCTTATCCGGTAACCACGCAAACCACTTTCAAGATTGTATACCCTCAGATATCCAGTAAATGTATTTGTTGCTTCAATATAACGATTAACAACCATATACATTCTGTCATTAGCAGTATCCCCGGTTAGGCCAAACGCTGTCTCTCCTGGCTCCACATCAAAAACAAAGTTCAAATTTTGTTTCAAGCCCTCAAAATCAACAACCATCACTGTATTGGTAGAGCTATTTAATAAATAATAATCTCCAGCTCTAGGATCATAATACATACCTTCAAAAACATTGCCTGAAACCAAAGATAGCAGATCCACCTCAGATTCTTCATCCAGCTCAGGAAGTTCCCAAACACCAACGTAAGGCTGATATTTTTGAGGACCTGTAGGGATGTTATTGTTACCATCGGAACGAGCAACATAAAGTTTGTCACCTACAATATCTATGCCAGCAACATCTTTATAATCATTATTTTGATAGCCTTTAAAAAAAGGATCTTCGGGATCACTAAATAAGGCAAAATCTAAATGTTTTCTTCTTTTGCCATTTGTGGTGTAAACCACAATGTTCCAATAAGAATCAGATCCCAAGCCTTTTTCGAGAACATAAATATGACCTTTCCGATAAGCTATACTTACAAACTCTCCTAAATCATAAAAATCGTCTATACGTGTATCAATCCTGGTTTTTGTTAATGTTGCTTTGGATTTAAATTCCAATAAATCATAAAAACAGAAATATCCGTTGTCACTGAGACCTATTAAAGTGTTGTTTCCTATGGCTGTAATATCACTGAAAGCAGCGCGTTCATCATCTCCGTCTTCCATATAAATAGAATAAGGCAGGCGATATCTAATGACAAAACTTTGGAAAGTCTCGGTTGTTGGAAAAAGAGAACCGCCTGAGCGCTGATCGTCTCGAAACTGCCCTATGACATAAATATAGTCATCGCGAATATCTATGTCCGTATATCTATTAAAATTTGTATTCGGCACATTTATTAGCCCCCTAAAGTTCATCGTGCCCGATCGAGGCAACTCAATACGAAACATAGGGTAGTCTGTAAAACCAGTAGATATACCTCTCTTCCTAGAGCTGCTGTTATTAGCAAACAAGCGGGAGTAAGAATAATACCTATGACATACTAAATAAAAGCGTCCTCTTTCGAAGCGGTCCTCTCTAATAGACCAAACAAAATCACCCTCAAAACAGACTGGATTGTCCACGGCGTATCTCGTATTGTATCGGTCTATCCGCGCTTGTGCATAATCTTCTTTGTCCAAATAAAGAGCACGCGCAGAGCTTGTGGTAGATCCCTTAAAAAGGTAAACAGCAGAACCGTCTCGCCTTAATCCTGAGCGATCAGCAACTTTAAAACGATCGATGACTTCCATATTTATATTCGGGTTGTTTCTGAGGTACTGGGGTTCAGCACTATGTCCTATATAAAGCCTTTGATCATCACGTATCGTACTTAGCCCTCTGTAGTCAGAACGTTTAGGGTTTATGCGAACTGTGCATATATTTACGACTTCAAGATCTATACGTGAGTTATTGTATTCACTTAATGTATACGTATTATCAAAAAGCCGATGAGACTCCATGCTACTGCTGCCTATTCGCGTGCCACCTGATTTTGGTGGGTGCCAATAAGGCATCGAAAGTAAATAATTAGATGCTCCGAAGCTGTTCGATATAGATATAATCCCTGCCCAGTGAAAAGTGTTGTAATATTCATGAGAAAATATAGTGGAGCCTAAGGTGGAAAAGTATCGGCTTTCGTAAAATGCCCGAGTAGCTGACCCCGCACTAGGAAGCTCAAAATTTAAATTAGTTTTGTCAAAAAAGGCATTAGACGCAGAAACATTTCCACCTTGAGGATTCACAAACAGGCGATCATCATCGTCACCATCCTCTTCCCATTCAAAACCTACCAAATAACCACCACTACTAGCTAGTTCAAAAAACACCATCCTATCTCGACCTGGATAGTGCACAGCAAAGCTTTGATAGGCGTCTGTTCGGCCACTTTGGCCCTGAACGGTAACAGTGTAATCACTTACGTTACGAGCTGCCTCCTCAGGCTTAAACCTCCCGTAGTTAAGCGTCCCTACTTCCTTTAGCTTTTCTCTATAATTGCTGACCGTCAGTGCAGATACATCTTTTGAGGAACTCTTTGACTCTGTAAAGAAAGTGATGGGAAGCTTATGTAGCGGACCCTTCTCGTTACCACTTAACAAGAAGAACAGGTCGTTACCATCGGTTGTCATGCCTCTTATGTATGGTCCATGGCCACTGCGCCTGCGCCAGCCATTGTAGAACCCCACAAAGCGATGCGTTGCCCAATAGGGGTTATGTCCTAGGTTGTGCAAAGCTACATCATGGGGCTCCCCTAACAGGTTAAAGGCGTAGATAAACCCATAACGAGTGGCTATGAAGAAAATGTCCTGGGCATAGGTGAATGCCGTTACCGAGTCAATCTTGCCCACAGCCTGTAGGTTACTGATAATATCGCTGCCAGATGCCCTGTCCGGTGACATCATATAGTTACTGTCACCAAAGAATGGCTCGAAGGTTATGTCTTCTTCTTGCAGTCGGTTTATACCATCAGAGGAAGCTTCCGCTAAGTTCCTACCTGTGGCTAGAAGGTAGTAGTCACGTCGCCAGTCTTCGTAGTAGCTCACTAGCTGAGGGGTGTGTTGTTCCACCTGGACGGTGTAAGGAATCATCACCGCTGAGATGATGGGAACCTTGTAGTCATTCACCCGCCATTTAGGTATCTCATCTAAGAATCCAAACGTAGCTTTTTGCTCCAGCTTTTTCATCTCGTTACGAGCAGAGATGGTTGTGTCTACTCTTCCTTGCGTTATTGAGGTGATATAGCCAACCCACACAGCACTAACAACAGAGCTCGTTTTCCCCTTGCCCACACGGTAGATGCGAACAATGCTATTTGTGGTGGTAAAATCCGATGAAAAATACTGTCTTAATTGCGGGTCTAATAATGTGAACGAAATGCTCTGTGTGTCTGTGACCCCTGCCACTAACGTTGGCATAGCCTCGGTAATAATCGGTGCTGTCTCTAAACACGGAGAGCTGCCTTCATCAGCCGTATTATTGCTCACCGTAATCTGATGAGCTGTGTATATTGTGGAATCTGGTGTAGCTGTGTTAATAGCAGCAACAGAACGCAATCCTTCTAAGCCCACATTCTCTGGTACCGTCCAGGGTATGGGAGCAGCCCCTTTTTTAACCACAACTCCCTTGTGTAAAAAAGGTGGTAATTCTGTGTACTCAGCAGTGAAATCGGTGGTAAACCAACGAAACCGTGCATAAATCTCGATTGTGATCCTGGTGTAAATGGAGAAAGAAGACATATTTTAGAAGACCCCTGCGACTTGCGTATATCCTGATTCCTGCAGATTAACTAAAATATCACGTAATTTCTGATCTCCAATTTGTATTTGTAACTTCACATCAGCCCCTCCTCCACCAGGTGCTGAAGATGGATCTAAATAAGGATTGAACGCTTCCCGTGCAGAACGGAATCCTGGACGCAACTGTGGAGGCACACCAAATTCACTGTCTGCAAAACCGGTGGCAAGAGCATTGGTGTTCATCTCAAGATTTTCATTGTTACGCTTCAGCTCTTCAATCTGTTGATTCAGAGCTGCAACCAATAACCGCTGTCCTTCTGAGCCTGAAAAGTTAGCTGGAACCCTCTCTCTAGTGAAACGACCAAATGGTTCCGGTGTTCGGGATCTGCTGACACGTGGAGCATTCCTTGATCTAGCTGCAGATGAAGCCTCACCTACAGCTTTGCTCTGAACCTTCGAGTCAGCATCCAGTGTCGTAGTGACCCCCTTGGCAAAAGGGTCATCTATCTTATCAAGATTGACGAGGGGAATCCTATTAACCACATCAATAATGGTGTTAACCAAGGCTATAGCCACACTAGGTATTGCAGTGACAATAGCTTCAATAAGCAAAGGAATGCTATCAATACCACTTTGAATAAGCTTAGGAATGTTTTTAATAATAGCCCGGATAAATGTAACAATAATGGTAGGTATCTTCGAATTAAGAGATATCAAGAAATCCACTGCTGAGTCCACAATCCCATTTATGAACTCTTCAAGCTTATCAGGAGAAACCTTAAGTAATTCAAATAACGGTGCTACCAAACCACCCACTGCTGGAGCTAAAGCTTCAAAAGATTCTTCAAAGGTGCCTTCGAGGCTTTTTTCAATTTTGTCCTGAAAAGCCGTAACCAACAATTCTCCAGCTAGCACAATAGCTGAATCTCCGAACTCTGCACCTGCCATACGAGCAGCTTCCTGTGCTTCCTTCTGAACGAGATCCGCTTGTTCTTGCGCTGCTTTAAATCCCTCATCTAATTCTTTTCGTCTTTCTTTTTCAGCTTCATCAGCTGCAGCTAAAGCCTCATTAAAGCTCTCATTACGAGAAGCTTCACTTTGATTAACGTTTTGCTGATATTGCTCTAATAATTCATTACGTCTTTCTTCTGAAGCAGCGGTAATTTCATCTAATCTTTTTTCTGCGTCTGCTTGGACTTTTGCTGGATCCTCAGATGAAGACCCTGAACCAATATTTTCTAAAGCAGCGCTTAATTCTCTATTTCTGTCGTTGGTTATATCTCTAAGCTGTTTGTCTCTGTCAGCCTGTAATTTATCTAATTCTTTCTGAGCTTTTTCATCTTCTTTCGCCTGGGCTTTGCCAAGATCTTCAAACGCTTTTACACTTGCGTCATCCGTCTCCTGAGCCATTTTATTGAATTCTAACTGTTGCTGGTTCACTTCTTTGGTTATTTCTGCATCTGTAGCTAAACCACTTAAAGCAGCACCCATTTGACCAAGAGCACCCACAACAGTTTTATTAAACTGAATATCATTTTTCAGCTGAGCTGCAGCATTCTTACTAGCTTTATCAGCAGCAGCTTTCGCCTCACCTATCTGACCACCAGTATCTTCATCCAACGCTGCTATAAGGTTTTCAAAGTTCTCCTTCGCTAACCCATCAGCTTTGCCCAAGAGGTCTAACTCTCTGGTAATCCTCTGAGCCTCGATCATCGCATCATGAGCTATCTGATCTCGCTCAGCTTGAGTAGTAGCATTTAGTTGCCGCTTAAGGTTATCTTTATTGTTCTTAATAAGAGCCTTTTGCAGCTCTTCTCTTCTTATACCGTTCTTAGCTATGGTGCTATTAAAGTCATCAGCAAGTCTGTCGGCTTCTACTTTGTATGCTTCGGCTATCTCGTCAGTTCGCTCAGTCAACGTATCTGCAATATCACCAAAGAACCCACCAAACAGTTTCTCTTGGTCTGCGATGGTAGGCAGATCAAGACTTTCAAACCCTTCTGACACCCTGCCGAACGTTTCCTGGGTTGTTTCAAATCCCTGTTGAAGATCGTCAGCTATCTTAAAGCCCAGTTCATTGTTAGCTAGCTCAATAGTCCTTGCTAAGCTGTCAAGGCTAGCTAATTGATCCCCTGCGTTCTTTTCTTGAAACTTGGTGTCATTATTTAAGCTGTCAGTGATGCTCTTGATTTTGTCATTTATGAAGTCTTGAAAATCCTTAAGGACACCCTCTCCGTTCCCAGTTTGTATATTAAGCGTAAAGGTTTCAGCCAGCTCTTGTAACTTCACGATCTTGCCACGTAAATCGAGCAAAGTTTTTGCACGTCTCTCCTGTTTCTCAAACTCTTCCGTGCTTTTTCCATAAAGCTTCAAAAGATCAGTTGCGCCTTTAATTCCAGGAACAAACTGACCGGCAAGCGAATCGCCTAGCTTTTCCCCAAGCTCCTGTGTGCTTTCTTTAGCCCTTTTTTCTAGCTTTGTATATTCTTTGGTGTATCGGTTTATAGCCCCGATAGCAAGGTCAGAAACAATGACGATAAGATCAGGAATAAGTTTAAAAAGTGATATAAATACATCCACTATGGATTGGACAACACCAGCGATCTCTTCGACTAACTTAGGAGACTCCCGTAATTGTTGCACAAAACTTAGCACAGATCCTAAAACACCAGCCATAAAGCCACGTAATTTCTCTGAACCCAGCACCACTTCTAAAACAACTTCTTTAGCAATAGTGAACGCATTGCCAATTCTCTCAGCGTACAGAGAGACCGACTTGAGATGAACAACCTGATCACCAAATTGATCGGTAATCAGCTTAATGGCACCTTCTTGGGATAAAAACTCTTGTGTTAATCCTGAGACGTTAACACCTAATTTAGACAGAGAACGCGTAGATACATTCTCTGCTGTAAAGATCGCTTCACCAACTCTTCGGTAAGAAACTCCTAAAGCATCAGAAGCGTTACTAGCAGCAATTAAAGCTGAAATTATATCCTTCTGACCAGCACCCACACCAATGAGCTTCGTGGCCAGATCAACTAAGTCCTTACGGTACTTCCCCGTGGCAAGAGAGATTGTGGTGAAAGCGTCCTTTAATCGGTCAAACGAAGCACCTGTCTCACCACCAGCACGTTGCACATTCATCAAAGACGCATTAAATATGCGAATGTTCTTATCAGTATCAAGTAGGGATTTACCCACCTTAAGCATGGCTCGAACAAATTTACCAACAAGACTAATCAATCCACGGATAGCCGAGCCAATTAATTTAAAAGAAGCCACAGCAACCAAAGCCACAGGGTTCACTCGTGCCAGAGCGTTACCCATACCTTTGAACACAGCACCAGTTTTAGCACTGGTGGTACCTAATTTCTTTAATTGATCTTGAAGAGCCTTGACTGATTTGTTGGCAGAACTTGAATCAAATCCTGCCTTCACATTCAGCTTAACGTCTTGGGTAGGCATCCTATTTTATCCTTATCGTCTTCGCCGAGATGCAGACGCACGCCTTGAAGACGGTTTACTCATCTTCTTTCTGCTTTCTTCTATCTCCTTAGACTCAAGCACATTAAATTCCGACTCAATAAAGGATAAAATATGTAAATAATAAGGAGAATAATCTCCAGGGTTAAACGTAAAACCAACCTTTCTCAAAGCTTTGTGTTGATAATAGACGCTTAGCCAATAAGTATACTCACTATCTATAGGTATACGCTTAAAAGTCGCATGGATTAACTTTTTGAGACCATGCTGAACTTCTTTCCCGGCTGAATACCTTTCAAAACCTCAGCTAAAAAGTGATTTATTAAAACAGGACCAAACTGATAATAATCGAGCATATCCTTGTTTTCCACATGCTCCACCAACTCACAGGTTTTAATGTCAAATTTCTTCCAAGGATCTTTAAGCTTCTCATCATTGACTCCTAGAGGAGCCTTGTAAATCTTAATATCCATACTGCGGATGAATTCCATCCCAGCTTCCATAATACGCTTGGAAAACTTAAGGTTCCCTAACTGACTTTCATCCTCTCCCCAATCAGGGTTCTT
>Ga0209022_1002403_pt1 | contig 15560 bp, 16 predicted proteins | sample PinacodermPK_FD_187300 | JGI IMG/M metagenome (GOLD analysis project Ga0209022, IMG submission 187300) | Host-associated microbial community of the marine sponge Aplysina aerophoba from Gulf of Piran - sponge pinacoderm, lysed by proteinase... | ecosystem: Host-associated > Porifera > Sponge >...
ATTCGGCCGGTCGGGCGAACGGTGGCGCTTTCCCAGCAGGGGAGCGCGGCGTTGCCCGGGCGTCACATAACCGATCGCCAGAAGAGGCTGTTCATGACCCAGAAGAAGACCGACACCATTGAGGTGGCGGCCGCCAAGGCGGGCTTCAGCCGGGCCACCGGCTACCGGCTTGCCGCCGATCCGCTGCCACCTCAGGAGAAGAAGCCGCGGGGCCGGCGCCGCCCGGATCCGCTGGCCGATATCTTCGAATCCGAAGTTGTACCGATTCTCGAGACCAGCCCGCTCATCCGCCCGGTCGGCGTGTTTGAGGAGGTGATGCGCCGCCATCCCGAGCTGGACCCGGGGGTGCGGCGCACGCTGGAGCGGCGGATCCGCGTGTGGCGCGCCGAGCACGGCGCGGAGAAGGACGTGATCTTCCGCCAGAAGCACGAGCCGGGCCGGCAGGGCCTGTCCGACTTCACCCGCATGAGCCCGCTCGGGGTGACCGTGACCGGGCAGCCGCTGGACCACATGCTCTATCACTTCCGCCTCGCCTGGTCGGGATTCACCCATGCCCGGGTGGTGCTCGGCGGCGAGAGCTTCACGGCGTTGGCGGAGGGGCTGCAGGATGCGCTGTGGCATCTCGGCGGCGCCCCCCGCGAGCACCGCACCGACAGCCTGTCGGCGGCGTTTTGCAATCTGAGCAAGGACGCGGCCGAGGACATGACCAGGCGCTACCGGGCGCTGTGCGAGCATTACGGCATGGAGGCCACCGGCCGCCGGCACCGGAGACGATCGTCATGCCAAGCTGGCCACCCGGCTCCGCTACGCTCCGCCGGCCATCCAGCTTGGCCGAGAAACCGTCAATGCACTAACACTCGAAGTGGACCAGTCGACGGGGGCAGGTCAGGAGAGGACGGCGATACCCGGCGTACTGAGGGATACAGTGAGGGAATAAATTGGAAGTGATCTTAAATAATCTATATAAAACAAAGACTTAGAAAAATAAAATGGCGGATGGGGTGGGATTCGAACCCACGAGACGCGCAAACGCCTGCTGGTTTTCAAGACCAGTGCCTTCAACCACTCGGCCACCCATCCGGAGCGCCCGCTCCCATTAGGCAATAGAACGGGTTGGTTCAAGAGACTCGTCGGGACCCGGTGGCTGTCAGGGCGCAGTTTGCGCCTGTACGACCACAGCGAACGCCAACAGGACGTCCACAACATCTTGCCGGAAAACCCCTCGGTGCTTACAGTATGTTGTGACACTCGACGGGGTCGGATCAGAATGCTCAGAAAACTCCTCCTGGGGACGCTGATGGCCGGAGGACTGGGAATGTACGCGGCCGAGGCGAGCGAGCCGTTCTCTGCATGGCTCGACGGGGTCCGGTCCGAAGCCCTTGAACGCGGCATACGCGCCGAGACCCTCGAGGTGGCACTCGCCAATCTGGAACCGGTGGCCCGTGTCATCGAACTCGACCGGAACCAGCCGGAATTCAAGCTCACCTTCCGGCAGTACCTCGACCGGGTGGTCAGCGACCGCCGGGCGCGGAAGGGACGTGAGCTTCTCGAACGCCATGCCCCGCTGCTCGGGAAGGTTTCCGAGACCTACGGGGTGCCGCCGCGCCTCATCGTCGCGCTGTGGGGCATCGAGACCGACTTCGGCCGCATCACCGGCGGGTTTCCCGTGATCGCGGCGCTCGCAACCCTCGCCCACGACGGGCGGCGCAGCACCTTTTTTCGCAGGGAACTGATGCTGGCGCTCGAGATCATCGACCAGGGGCACATCGCTGCCGACGACATGATCGGCTCCTGGGCAGGCGCCATGGGCCAGAACCAGTTCATGCCGTCGAGCTTCCATGCCTACGCGGTCGATCATGACGGCGACGGAGAGAAGAACATCTGGGGCTCGCTTCCCGACATCTTCGCGTCCACGGCCAACTACCTGTCGCGCGCCGGCTGGTCCGACGACACGACATGGGGGCGCCCGGTCCGGCTTCCGACCGGGTTTCCCGGCGAACACATCGGGCGAGCGGTGGTCAAGGGACTGGCCGACTGGCAACGCCTCGGGGTTCGCAAGGCGGACGGCACGGACCTCCCGGGCCGCAACCTCCCGGCCTCGGTCATAACCCCGCAGTCGGGCAGCCTGGATCCGGCCTTCGTGGTCTACGAGAACTTCGAGGTGATCCTGAAATGGAACCGATCGGAGTACTTCGCCATTGCCGTCGGAACCCTGGCCGACCGGCTGGGCGGGTAGTGCGGGCATACCGACACACGATGCGACCAGCCACAGTCCTGAAACTGGTCCTGTTGCCGGCGCTTGCCCTGGTACAGTCGGCGTGCCTGCTCGACCCGGACATCGCGCGGCCGGCCCCCCCACCATCGCCGCCGGCACCGGTGGTAGCGGCCACCACCTCCTGGGTTGTTGGTGAATCCTACCAGATCGGCGGGATCTGGTACTATCCGACGGTACCGGACAGCTACAATCGCACCGGAATCGCCAGCCGGCTGGACGTCACCCACGGCGTGACCGCGAACGGCGAACCCCGAGATGCGAACAGCCTCGCCGCAGCTCATCGCATCCTGCCGCTGCCAAGCGTGGTCCGGATCGAAAACCTGGACAACGGCCGGGCCGTCATCGTCCGGGTCAACGACCGGGGTCCGGAGCACCCTGGGCGTCTGATCGCGCTCACGCCGCGCGCCGCATCCGATCTCGGCATGGCCGGGGAGGGGAGTACAGCCCGGGTGAGGGTCCGCCTGCTGCGTGACGAAAGCCGTCACGCCGGACTGGCGGCCCGGTCCGGCCGGATCACCTCCCTGCAGAACACCCGCCCGGCGGCACCGATACCGCAGGCCGCCCCCGTCGGCGCCGTGACGGTCACGCGGGGAAACGGGGCACCGGCCGTGTCGGGCCAGGCGAAGGTCCGGAGCGCGGTGGAACTGGTCGGACGCAGCAGCGGCGTCAACCTTGCCGACCGCCCGATGGCCGAGACCCGTCTCTACGTGGTCGCGACCATCTCGCCCAATCGCAGCCAGGCCGACACGATCGCGGATACGCTGCGCAACATCGATCGCGTCGAACTTACCCGCTCCACGCTCGAGAAATCGGTGAGCTACGAGGTCTGCATCGGTCCCTTGCGCAGTGTCGAGCGGTCCGACACTGTGCTCGCTGAAGTCATCGCCCGTGGCTATCGACGCGCCCGAAGCGTGGTTCGCACCGCCAACGGATGCGAACGGTCATGAGACACCATCCGTGGAGGCTGGAAGTGACAGTCACGAGGATCCTGCGACACTGCGCGCTTCCCGCGCTGATCCTCGCCGCAGTGCTTCTGCGTACCGACGCCGCCGCCTTCGAAACCTCCGCCCGCGAGGCAATCCTGGTCGACTTCGAGACCGGAAGCGTCCTGCTCGAGAAGAACGCCGACGACCCCATGCCGCCGGCATCGATGAGCAAGATCATGACGGTCTACCTCGCCTTCGAGCGACTGAAGGAAGGCCGACTGCGGATGGAGGACGTGATCACGATCAGCAGGAAGGCCCGGCGCATGGGCGGGTCGCGCATGTTCGTGGAGGTGAACTCCCAGGTCTCGGTCGCGGACATCCTGCGCGGCATCATCGTCCAGAGCGGCAACGATGCCGCCGTAGCGCTCGCCGAGGCGCTTGCCGGCAGCGAATCCGAATTCGCCGTCCGCATGGACGAGAAGGCGCGCGAACTCGGCATGTCGTCGAGCACGTTCCGGAATGCGACCGGCTGGCCTGATCCCGAACATCGGACCACGGCGCGGGATCTCGCGCGCCTTGCCGCACGCACGGTTCGTGACTTTCCCGAATTGTACAAGCTCTACACGGAAACGTCGTTTACCTACAACGAGATTGCCCAGCGCAACCGCAACCCGTTGCTCGGCAGGACCAGGGGGGCGGACGGACTGAAGACCGGGTACACAAGGGCCGCGGGCTACGGACTGACCGCGTCGGCCGAACGGGACGGACGGCGGCTTGTCCTGGTGATCAACGGCGTCTCGAGCAGCGCCAGGCGGGCCCGGGAAGCGGAAACCATCCTTGAGTGGGGATTCCGGGAGTTCGACAACTTCACCCTGCTTCGCGCAGGGCAGACAGTCGAACAGGGCGCTGTCTGGCTTGGGGTTGAACCGACAGTACCACTGGTGCTGGAAGAGGATCTGTTCCTGACCCTCAGTCATCGCAACCGTTCGCGACTCACGGTCACGGTCCGCATGGTGGAGCCGGTACCGGCTCCGATCAGTGCCGGTGACCACATCGCAACCCTGCGGGTCGAGGCACCGGGAACGGAGCCTGTTGAACGCCCGCTGCTGGCGGGACGTGATGTCGCCGCGCTTGGCATGGTGCGCCGCGTGGTCACCACACTCGGTTACCTGTTGTGGGGACACAGTGGCTGACCGGAACGCACCCGGTCGCTTCATCACCTTCGAGGGGATCGACGGAGCCGGGAAGTCGACCCAGGGGCGCAGGCTCGCCCGGTGGCTCGAGCAGCACGGCGTCAGCGTATGCCTCACCCGGGAGCCGGGCGGATCGCCGGGAGCCGAACAGATCCGCAACCTGCTTGTCACCGGGCCGGCCGAACGCTGGGACCCCTGGTGCGAAGCCCTGCTACTTTATGCGGCCCGGCGGGACCACTGGATACGGTTGATCGAACCCGCGCTTGCCCGCGGCCAGTGGGTGATTTGTGACCGGTTTGCTGATTCCACCTTTGTCTACCAGGGGTCCGCCGGCGGCATGTGCATGGCCATGCTGCAACGATTGCACGATCTTGCGCTCGGCCCGGTTCGTCCGGACGTAACCGTGCTGCTCGACCTGCCGGTCCCCCGGGGTCTCGAGAGAGTGAGGGACCGCGCCACCGGCGAGGATCGGTTCGAGAACCGGGCTCGTGACTATCTGGACCGGCTCCGAAAGGGGTTTCTGGACCGGGCCCGGGCCGAACCGGACCGCATTGCGGTGATCGACGCGTCCGCTGCGCCTGGCGAGATCGCACATGCCGTGCTGGACGAATTGCGCGCCCGCCTGCCCCGGGACACCGCGTCATGGCCGACGACAGCCCCGTAACACATCCGCGCGAGACCACCGGACTCGTCGGGCACGGGGCGGCGGAGGCTGAACTGCGTGCGGCGTGGGACAGCGGTCGCATGCCGCATGCATGGTTGCTGACGGGTCCGCGCGGCATCGGCAAGGCGACGCTTGCCTACCGACTGGCACGGTTCGCGCTTGCCGGTGTTCCGGCTGCGGAAACGGGCCTGTTCGGCGATGCTCCGGTCGGGCTCGATGTCGATCTTGGGCTCAAGGCGGCGCGACTGGTCCTCGCAGGCACTCACCCCGATCTCCAGGTGATCGAAAGGACGGCCAGTCCCTCGACCGGCAGGCTGCGCGAAACCATCGTGGTCGACGACATCGCCAGACTGGCATCACTGCTGCACCTGACTCCGGCGGGAGGAGGCTGGCGCGTGGTCATCGTCGACAGCGTCGACGAGATGAACACCAACAGCGCCAATGCGCTGCTGAAGCTGCTCGAGGAACCGCCGGCCAACTCGCTGCTCGTGCTGGTCAACCACGCGCCGGGCAGGGTACCGGTGACCATTCGCTCGCGCTGCCGCCGTCTGCAACTCGCGCCCCTCGAGCGTTCCGACCTGGAGGTCCTGCTGCAGCGCCATGACCCCGATCTCGAACCCCAGGCGGCGGCACTTGCCGTTTCACTGGCCGAAGGCAGTGTCGGCAGGGCACTCGCGGTCGCCAGGGGTGACGCGATCGCGGTCCTGCGTGACGCAGCGGGACTTCTCGAGGGTGAACCCGCACTCGACAGGCAGGCTCTCCATGCCGTGACCGAAGGCTGGATCCGGCAGTCCTCGGGCGAGGGAGCAACACCACTCGCCGATCGGCTCGAGCTGGTCCTGTGGTGGGCGGGCAGGGGATTGCGCGCCATGGTCTCGGGCGAGGCGGCCGAGGCGATGCCGGGTGACGGACAGATCTTCGAGCGACTGACTGCGCGCCACGGGCTTGCCGGCCTCGCGGCACGGATCGACAGGGCGGGCCGGCAGGTGCGCGAGGACCTGGCACTGCGGCTCAATCCGAAACAGATCGCGATGACGCTGTTCCTGACGCTGGCCGAATAGTACCACGACGGCAGCCGCGAGCTTGAAGTCGACCCGCCCCCGGGGTAGGTCAGTGGCGCCTGACCGCCGGGAAGGGGCATTCACGATGAGCAGACCGCGTTACTACATCACCACGCCGATCTACTACGTCAACGACCTGCCACACATCGGGCATGCGTACACCACAATCGCGTGCGACGTGATGGCCCGGTTCAAGCGGCTGGACGGGTACGACGTGATGTTCCTGACCGGGACCGACGAGCACGGCCAGAAGGTGGAAACCGCGGCCGGCAACGCCGGCCTGGACCCCCGGACGTTCACCGACCAGGTTTCGCGCAATTTCCGGGACCTGCTTCCGATGCTCGATATCGGCAACGACGACTTCATCCGCACCACCGAGGACCGGCACCGGATCTCGGTGCAGGAGGTGTGGCGACGACTGGTCGCGCGCGGACACATCTATCTTGGAAAGTACGCCGGGTGGTACTCGGTCCGCGACGAGGCCTACTTCGCCGACAGTGAACTGGTCGACGGTCAGGCTCCGACCGGCGCCCCGGTGGAATGGGTCGAGGAGCCCAGTTACTTCTTCGACCTGTCGAAGTGGCAGGAACCGCTGCTGCGGCTCTACGAGGAGAACCCGGACTTCATCGCACCTCGTTCCCGCCGCAACGAAGTGGTCAGCTTCGTCTCGGGCGGCCTGCGCGACCTGTCGGTCTCGCGTACCAGTTTCCGCTGGGGCGTGCCGGTGCCCGACGACGATGACCACATCATGTATGTCTGGCTGGACGCGCTGACGAACTACATCACGGCGACCGGATTCCCTGACACCGGGTGCGAGCGCTACCGGCAATTCTGGCCGGCCGACCTGCACATGGTCGGCAAGGACATCGTCCGGTTCCACGCCGTCTACTGGCCCGCTTTCCTGATGGCGGCCGACCTGCCGGTTCCGAAGCGGGTGTTCGCCCACGGCTGGTGGACCAACGAGGGCCAGAAGATCTCGAAGTCGCTGGGTAACGTCATCGATCCTCTCGATCTGGTGGAGACCTACGGTCTCGACCAGATGCGCTACTTCCTGATGCGCGAGGTGCCGTTCGGTAACGATGGCGACTTCTCCCAGGGCTCGATGATCGGCCGCATCAACAACGACCTCGCAAACGACTTCGGCAATCTCGCGCAGCGGGTCCTTTCCTTCGTGGCGCGCCATGGGGAAGGGCGGGTGCCCGATCCCGGTCCCCTGGCACCGCCCGATCTCGCCCTGCTGGAACAGGCGGACTGCCTGCTCGACGCACTGCGCAAGGAGTACGCCAATCAGGCGTTCAACAGGGCGCTGGAACGGGTGTGGGAGGTTGTCGGGGCCGCGAACCGCTACGTCGATGAGCAGGCGCCGTGGCAACTGCGCCGGTCAGACCCGGCACGGATGGCAACCGTGCTCTACACGCTGATGGAAACCGTTCGGCACCTCGCAATCCTGATGCAGCCGGTGGTCCCGGGTTCGGCCGGCCGGATGCTCGACCAGCTTGGCATCGCCGCCGATGCGCGGGAATTCTCCAGCATCGGAGCCGACCACCGCCTGGTTGCCGGGACCCCGCTGCCGGCCCCGTCGCCGGTGTTTCCCCGGTTCCGGACCGACGGGTAGTCGGTCATGCAGCTCGTCGACTCCCACTGCCATCTTGACTACGAGGGGCTGGCCCGGGACCTCGATGCGGTTGTCGCCCGGGCCCGGCAGGCCGGTGTGTGCCGGATGGTGACAATCAGCAACCAGCGCAGCGCCTGGCCCGGCGTCGTGCGTATTGCCGAACGCTACGAGGACATCTGGTGCACGATCGGGGTTCATCCGCACCATGCGGGCGAGGAGGGTCTGATCGAACCGGATGACCTGGTCGAGGCGGCCCGGCATCCCAGGGTGGCCGGGATCGGTGAGTCCGGGCTCGACTACCACTACGAAAACGCCCCGCGTGACGCCCAGTTCGAGAGCTTTGCCGCTCACATCAAGGCGTCACGCCACACCGGGCTGCCTCTGGTCGTACACAGCCGCGATGCCGACCGGGACATGGCGCAGACGCTGGAGGACGCCTGGCGTGAAGGACCGTTTCCGGGCGTGCTGCACTGTTTCACCGGCGGCGGTGAACTCGCGGAACGTGCGCTCGCGATTGGTTTCTACATCTCGCTTGCCGGGATCCTGACCTTCCGGTCGGCCGGCGCCCTGCGCGAAGTGGCGAGGATGGTGCCGATGGACCGGCTCCTGGTCGAGACCGACGCGCCGTTCCTGGCTCCGGTGCCCAATCGCGGCAAGCGCAACGAGCCGGCATTCGTCCGCCACACTCTCGCGGCACTGGCCGGGGTCAAGGAGGTCTCCGAGGAGCACATGGCGGCCCGGACCACGGCGAACTTCCACGCGCTGTTCTCCCGCATACCCGAGCCGGGCAGCGGTACACTGGCCGCATGAGGGTCACCGTTCTCGGGTGCGGTGCCTCGGTCGGCGTTCCTGTCCTGGGCAACGACTGGGGACGGTGCAACCCGGACGACCCGAGGAACCGTCGACGGCGCTGCTCCATCCTGGTCGAGAACCAGGGATCCGTGCTCCTGATCGATACCTCGCCGGACATGCGTGAACAGCTGCTCGCGGCCGATGTCCGCCGGATCGATGCGGTCCTTTACACCCATGGACACGCCGACCACACCCACGGTGTGGATGACCTGCGTGCGCTTTCCTGGCACATGCGGCAACCGATCGATGTCCACGCGGATACCGCGACCCTCACCATGCTGCACCAGCGGTTCGGCTACATGTTCTCCGCGTCACCTGACAGCCCGCCGCATTTTCGTCCTCCGCTGGTTGCCCACGAGATCGGCGACGACCCGTTCGAGCTCGCCGGCATGACCATCCGGCCGATCCGCCAGGACCACGGAAGCAGCGGAACCAGCCTCGGGTTCCTGTTCGAGGACAGGTTTGCCTACTCGACCGACGTCGCGGCCATGACCGAGGACGATCTTGCGCGGTTGCGCGGGCTCGATCTGTGGATCGTCGACTGCCTGCGTGAGGAACCCTCGGCGGCACACGCGAATCTCGCTCTCGCGCTGTCGTGGATCAGGACGGCGCAGCCCGGGCAGGCGTATCTCACGCACATGGGGGCCGATCTTGACTACGAGTGGGTTGCGGCGCGATGTCCCGAGGGTGTCGCACCCGCGCATGACGGACTGGTGCTGGAGGTCTGATGAGAAATCACATCATAATTTCCCATAATATACCTTATGCGACTTTTGACAGTCAATGCTCCACGGCCCGTGCGCCCTTCGCCGCGCACGCCCCCGCCTCTGGAAGCCCCCATGCCCGATGACCCGCCATCCGCCGTCGACCGTCTTCTCGAGGTCATGGCCCGACTGCGCGCTCCGGATGGCGGCTGCCCGTGGGATCTCCGGCAGACCTACTCCACCATTGCCCCGTACACCATCGAGGAAGCCTACGAGGTCGCCGGCGCCATTGCCGACGGGGACTTCGTGGCGCTGCGCGATGAACTTGGCGACCTGCTGCTCCAGGTTGTCTACCACGCGCGAATGGCGGAAGAAGACGGGCACTTCAGCTTTGCCGACGTCGCTCACGGCATCGCTGCAAAGATGATCGCGAGACACCCGCATGTCTTCGGTCCGCAGGCCGGTGCTTCCCTGCCCACCGGCGCCTGGGAGGCAGGCAAGGCAGCCGAACGCGCAGCCCGTGCCCGCGAACACGGACGCGAGGCCGGTGCGCTCGACGGGGTCAGCCAGGCGTTGCCCGCGCTTGCACGGGCATTGAAGTTGCAGCGGCGGGCCGCCCGGGTCGGTTTCGACTGGACCGATCCGGAACAGGTCCGTGCCAAGGTGCTCGAGGAATTCGATGAGGTGCGCGCTGCAACCAGCGACGACGACCGGGAAGCCGAGATCGGCGACCTGCTGTTCGCCGTCATCAACCTCGCCCGGCATCTCGGTGTCGATCCGGAAACGGCACTCGCGGGAACCAACCGCCGTTTCGAGCGCCGATTCCGCGAGGTGGAACGGCTGCTGCGCAACGAACTTGCGATCGGGCCGGAGGACGCGACACTCGAGCAGATGGAAACGCGTTGGGCCATCGCCAAAGAATCTCATTGACCGCGGTTGCGCAGGTGGCGTAGCGAACGCCCGAAGTGATGTCACGAATCCTCCCAGGGGAGACTGGGCCATGACCGCGTGCGTCTTCATCGATGGCGAAGCCGGTACCACCGGACTGCAAATTAGCGAACGGCTTTCCGCCCGGCGCGACCTCTCGCTGATTCATCTCGATGACGCCGAGCGCAAGGACAGGGAAGCCCGCCGCCGCGCCCTGAATGATGCCGATGTCGCAATCCTCTGCCTCCCCGACGATGCGGCGCGCGAGGCAGCAGGTCTGGTCGAGAACAACCGGACACGTCTCATTGACGCCTCCACCGCGCACAGGACCGCGCCCGAGTGGACCTACGGGTTCCCCGAGCTGGTGCACGGCCAGGAGGAACTGATCCGCAACTCGACCCGGATCTCGAACCCGGGGTGCTACGCAACCGCAACCATCGCCATGCTGCGCCCGTTGGTGGATGCAGGACTGCTGCCCGCCGACCACCCGGTGACCATCAACGCTGTCTCCGGCTACTCCGGTGGAGGCAAGTCACTGATTGAACGGTTCGAGGGAGCGGATGCCGAGCGGACGCCGACGTTCTATGCCTACGGGCTCACGCTCGCGCACAAGCATCTTGCAGAGATGCAGACCCACGCGCGGCTTGCGCACCCTCCCCTGTTCGTCCCGTCTGTCGCCCGGTTCCGCCAGGGCATGCTTGTGCAGGTCCCGCTCAGGCTGGATGCCATGGCGGGGAAGCCGCAGGCGGCCGCGTTCCAGGACTGCCTTGCGGAGCACTATGGACGCCGCGGTGCCGGCGGGTTCGTCGAGGTGGCACCACTCGCGCACGCGGGAGCCGGAGCGACGCTTGATCCGCAGGAACTGAATGGAACCAACCGCCTCCTGATCCGCCTGTTCGCCCGCCCCGACTGCGGGCTGTGCCTGCTCACCGCGACGCTCGACAACCTCGGCAAGGGTGCGTCGGGAGCTGCGGTGCAGACCCTGAACCTGGTGCTCGGGCTCGACCCGGCAACCGGTTTCAACCAGGCGATGGCGGCCTGATCCCGTCAAGCAGGCCATCGCGAAGCGCAAGCCAGCCGGAACGGCCGGGGGCCGCCAGCAAGCCCCCGGCGAGTTCCGAGGGACGGTAGTCGCGCCCGTCAAACCGGGCATGCACGCCACCCGCCTCGCTGTGGATCAGGCATCCGGCCGCATGGTCCCACGGCATGTTCTTGCCGTGGATGACGAAATGAGCCGTCCCGTCAGCCAGACGCAGGTACTCGTGGCCGGCGCAGCCCAGCCGATAGTGGCGGCCAACGGCGGCATCGGCCCTTTCACGCACCACGACCCGACCCTCGGTCCCGAGGAACCGCAAATTGAGCGCGCCTGACATGTCGGCAGCCGGCACGTCGGTTGCAGCTTCGAGCCGAACCGGGACCGAACCGTCGTAGCTGTACCGCCACGCTCCTCCGCCAGCCCAGGCCGCAGTCCAGGTCTCGCCCAGCGGGTCGAGAATGACACCTAGTTCGGTCCGGTCACCCCGGACCAGCGCAACCATGACGCAGAAGTGCCGACCGCCCTTCGCGAAGTTGAGCGTGCCGTCGACCGGATCGACTACCCAGACCGGGCGTGCCGGATCGCGCAGCAGTTCCAGGATCGCGGGGTTTTCCTCCGCCGCCTCCTCCCCGATCACCGCTGATCCGGCAACAAGATCGCGAAGCGCCGGTGTCATGAGCCGCTCGGACTCGATGTCGGCAATGGTCACGAGATCTCTCGGACCGGTCTTCTCGCGCACCTCGTCCGAGGCGAGCGAGCGGTAGCGCGGCATGATCACGGCATCTGCGGCCTCGCGCATGATCGCCGCCACCCGGGTGGCGAGCTTGAGACCCGGCATCACCGCGATCCTGTCTGCAGACGCACCGCGGGGCCGCAGGCTGTTCCTGCGGCCCCGTGGGAATTTCGCGTCCGGCCTTTCGGGGGCACGTCAGAAACCCATGCCACCGCCCATGCCACCCATGCCGCCCATGTCACCCATGTCCGGCATACCGCCGCCGGCGCCGGGTTTTTCGGGAACCTCCGCGACCATGGCCTCGGTGGTGACCAACAGTCCGGCGATCGAGCTTGCATCCTGCAGCGCCGTGCGTACGACCTTGGTCGGGTCGATGATCCCGGCCTCGATCATGTCGACATAGGTCGCGGACTGGGCATCGAAGCCGCGCCGGCCATCGTCACTCTCGAGCAGCTTGCCGATCACGATCGAGCCGTCCTCGCCGGCGTTCTCGACGATCTGGCGCGCCGGGGACTGCAGGGCGCGACGGACAATCGTGATGCCGACACGCTGGTCCTCGTTGTCCGGTGTCACGTCGTCCAGCACCCGGCTGGCATAGAGCAGCGCCGAGCCACCGCCGGGCACGATCCCCTCCTCGACCGCAGCGCGCGTGGCGTTGACCGCGTCGTCGACCCGGTCCTTGCGCTCCTTCACCTCGACTTCGGTGCTGCCGCCGACCCGGATGACCGCAACGCCACCGGCGAGCTTGGCAAGACGCTCCTGCAGCTTCTCGCGATCGTAGTCCGAGGTGGTGTCCTCGATCTGCGCCTTGATCTGCGTGCACCGCGCCTCGATGTCGGTCTCCGCGCCGGCACCGTCGACGATGGTGGTCTCTTCCTTGGTGATCGAAATCCGCTTCGCGGTCCCGAGCATGTCAAGGCCGACGTTCTCGAGCTGGATTCCGAGGTCTTCGGACAGCATCTGGCCGTTGGTGAGGATCGCGATATCCTCGAGCATCGCCTTGCGGCGATCACCGAATCCAGGCGCCTTCACCGCTGCCACCTTCAGACCGCCGCGCAGCTTGTTGACGACCAGGGTTGCCAGCGCCTCGCCCTCGACATCCTCGGCAATGATCAGAAGCGGACGACTGGACCGGGCCGTTGCCTCAAGCACCGGGAGGAGCGGCTGCAGACTCGAGATCTTCTTCTCGTGGACAAGGACATACGGGTTCTCCAGCTCGCAGATCATCTTCTCGGCATCGGTGATGAAGTACGGCGAGAGATAGCCGCGATCGAACTGCATTCCCTCGACCACGTCGAGTTCGGTTCCAAGCGACTTGGCCTCCTCGACCGTGATCACGCCCTCGTTGCCGACCTTCTCCATGGCCTCGGCAATGAGCGACCCGATGTCGCTGTCACCATTCGCGGAGATGGTACCGACCTGCGCAATCTCGGCCGAGGTGCTGATCTTCGTCGAACGGTTCTCGAGTTCGTTCGCCACGGCCGCCGACGCCCGATCGATACCCCGCTTCAGGTCCATCGGGTTCATGCCGGCCGCCACCGCGCGGATCCCGCCGCGAACGATCGCCTGGGCCAGAACCGTCGCAGTGGTGGTTCCGTCTCCAGCCATGTCGGAGGTCTTGGACGCCACTTCGCGCAGCATCTGCGCGCCCATATTCTCGAACTTGTCGGACAGCTCGATCTCCTTGGCGACCGAAACCCCGTCCTTGGTGATGCGTGGTGCGCCAAACGCCTTGTCGATCACCACGTTGCGGCCCTTCGGCCCCAGGGTTACCCGAACCGCATCGGCAAGAGTGTCGACGCCGGCCATCATCCGGGCTCGGGCCTCGGTCTCGAATTTCACATCCTTCGCTGCCATCGTCTGGCCTCCTTGAGAAGTTGTGCAAGCGTACCGCGGACGGTCAGTCCAGCACGCCCATGACGTCTGACTCGCGCATGATCAGCAGGTCCTGGCCGTCGAGCTTCACCTCGGTGCCGGACCATTTGCCGTACAGCACGACATCGCCCTTCTTCAGCTGCATCGCCAGGCGCTCGCCGGCCTCGTTTCGGCTGCCCGGACCCACCGCGACGATCTTGCCCTGCATGGGCTTTTCCTTGGCGGTGTCGGGAATGATGATGCCGCCGGCGGTGGTGCTCTCCTCGTCGAGCGCCTCGACGACGACACGGTCGTGCAGGGGTCGGAATGACATGGACACTCCCCATGTGATGGTGAGACGGTTCAAGATGCGCTCCTACTAGCACTCTCAACCGATGAGTGCCAGCCTGATTGTGCCCTGCAGCAAACGAGGATCCGCCGATGTCCGCACATGATCCGCTGTTCGATTTCACGGCCAGGACCGTGCTCGTTACCGGCGGAAGCCGGGGTCTCGGGCGAGAGACCGTCCGTGCCTTCGCCGCGCGCGGTGCCAACACGATAATCGTTTCGCGCCGGCTCGACCGCTGCGAGGAGGTCGCAGGCGAGATCGAGGCCATGGGCCGGCGCGCCTGGCCGATCGCCTGCAACGTGTCGGACTGGAGCGAGATCGACGCCCTCGTCTACAAGGTTCGGGACCGTGTCGGTTCAATCGACATCCTGGTCAACAACGCCGGCGCGTCCCCGCTTGCTCCGTCCTCGATCGAGACTTCCGAAGCGCTGTTCGACAAGGTGCTCGGACTCAATTTCAAGGGCCCGTTCAGACTCATCGCGCTCCTGGGCGCGGAGATGGCAGCCGGGCGCGGCGGAGCGATCGTCAACGTCTCCAGCCTTGGAGCCATACGGCCCCTGCCCGTCTACGCGCCCTACGCCGGGGCCAAGGCGGCGTTGAACGCGATTACCGAAGCCTTTGCCCGCGAGCTTGCGCCGAACGTCCGGGTCAACGCGGTCATGCCCGGCAGGTTTCTCACCGACATCTCGCACGCCTGGAGCGACGAGGTACGTGAAAACCGGACCGTCGCACTGGAACGAAGCGGCCTGCCTCGCGAGATCGTCACCGCCATCCTGTACCTCGCGTCGGATGCTTCTTCATTCACGACCGGCTCTGTGATCCGGGTCGACGGCGGGGCACCCTGAACCATCTACCCGGTGGCGCTGTCAATGGCAACACAAGGCTGCGGAATTCCGGTGATATGCCGCGGTTCCGTGAGCGGCAACGTTTTCCTCGCCCCAGTGCATGAACCAGAGGCGTTACGCGGGCACACCCGCGCGTGTGCGCGGAACTACTGATTGTGTAGGGTCGGTGTTGGAGACGGAACGGAGAACGAAGAATTAGTGTGGCTTGTGACCACGGACCAAAACTGTTCCGGTCGGTCCGACATCGCGCCCCTGCATGTACCCGACCTTTCGAAGTCGAAGACGAACGGCAAATTGACCTCAGCGGCGTCCATAACGGTCGTCGTTGCGAGTTCCCCCGGACCTTTCATTCCATCTCCACCGATGATCTCTCGAAGGAGACGGAGCGATGATCACCGTGACGGATTTGCTCTAGCCGGATCAGCGACCACACGCCCTTCATATTCCACGTGCCGAAGGGTTCGCCGGGGAGTACGCCCGCCGAGTCACGCAAGCCGCCGTGGCAGACCGCGCCAACCCCGAACTC
>Ga0209022_1002419_pt1 | contig 15515 bp, 10 predicted proteins | sample PinacodermPK_FD_187300 | JGI IMG/M metagenome (GOLD analysis project Ga0209022, IMG submission 187300) | Host-associated microbial community of the marine sponge Aplysina aerophoba from Gulf of Piran - sponge pinacoderm, lysed by proteinase... | ecosystem: Host-associated > Porifera > Sponge >...
CGCGCCAAGCCTCGAGCCCTACCGCGTCGAGGTCCACACCGGAGCACCGGGCACCGAAGCGAGCGTCGGCCCGGGCCGCACGCTCTTCTTTCCCGCCCGCGACGAACTGCGCCCCGGCGCCCCCGACATCGCCGCCCTCGCCGAACTCGCCGCCGAGACCTCCGGCCTGTTCCACGAGACCGTCGGCGGCGCCGTGGCGGCGATCACCGCGCCCGGCGCCCAGACCGCGGTCCGCCGCTTCGAGTTGTGGTCCGTTTTCGCAACCGCGGCGACCCTCCTGTTCCTGGCGGAACTCCTCCTGCGCCGTCGGCGGCGGCATGTGGCGACGGCTACCGCCACCGCGGCCCGCCGCGAGAACCGGCCGGCGGCATGACTGGTGCAGGGCCCGTCCCGACCACCCGGTGCTCCCTCCGTGCTCGCTTGACCGATAGCTAGTGGTTACCTAGGCTGAACCCATGACGGACCGAGGTCGGATCACGATCGAGCCCGGAAAGCGCAGCGGCAAGCCCTGTATCCGTGGCCTGCGGATGACAGTGACCGACGTGCTGGACTACCTGGCGTCCGGGATGTCTGAAGATGAACTCCTAAGGGACTTCCCCGACCTGACCCGTGAGGACATTCGAGCCTGCCTCGCCTTCGCCGCCGACCGCGAACGGCGACTCGCCGCAGCCGGCGCAAGGTGAAGCTGCTCTTCGACCAGAATCTCTCACCGAGGCTCTGCACGCGCCTTCAGGACCTCTGGCCCGATTCGGTTCATGTTCGCGCGGTCGGTCTCGCAGCGGCAGACGACTCTGACATCTGGGAGTACGCGCTTCGCCATGGCTTTGCCATCGCGTCAAAGGACGGCGACTTCAGCGCACGTTCCTTCCTGTACCGCGCACCACCGAAGGTCATCTGGCTGGCGGTCGGCAACTGTTCTACCGAAGACATTGAACGGCACCTGCGTCTCCGCCACGAGGAGATCGATACCTTTGCCGGTGATCCCGACGCGACCGTGCTGATGATCGAACCCGGGCCCGGATCGGTCGGGATCTAGCCACAGCCGAAGTCGACCTCCAGATCTGTTGAGCAGCATCCCGAGTTCGTCCGCTTCATGTTCCTGACCCTGGAAGACCCGCGAGCGCGCGTCAAGGGATCTCGGGACCCCCTCGGTGTTCAACCGATCTGGTGGGCTTTCGGACGGAAAGTCGTCGGGAATCTCACTACGCAGACGAACTCCTGCCGCGGCTTCGCCGTCCTGCTTCTGGGCCGATACCTCGCCCAGCAACTGCTCGAGGACGACCAGATCGGCGAAGACGACGCACTCGACGCCTTCCTTCGGTTCGAGCAGATCTGCGGCTATGCGCGCTACCTCGCGCCCAGAACCGACGAGCCGGAGGACTCGACGGAGCGCATCCTCGGGATTGAACGGATCAGCCGGCGCAGTAGCCAGAAGGAAGTGGCCATCGACGCCACCCGAGAAGCGGCCATCCTCTCCGACCAGCGGGCCTATGGACTGTGGGGGCTGTACTCCGTCTCGGCCCGGGCTTCAGGGCTGCTGCCGGAAGGGCCGGTCGGCCTCACCGAAGTTGCCGCCGTGTTTGTCGAAGAGCACTACCTGCCTCAACTGAGCCAGGTCTTCGAGCGCTTGAAGGTACTGGTCCGTGACGGAGGGACACTGCGACTCAAGGCCGGGATCGTTGGCACACTGGCCAAAGCGTTGAGCGGGCAACTCAAGCCTCGGGAGCGAGAGTTCTTCCGCAAGCACCTTTGCGAGGCTGGCCACGGCAGCAACACGCCACACGGCCAGCAGGCGAAGTTCTGCCGGCTGCTCGAACGCCATTCGGACCTGCGGCGGGGAATCCACCGGGGAGAGCTCGAGGCGATCCGGAAAGACCCGAACGGAGACGATCTGGCGCACAGAATCGGGCACATCCTCACGGTCGAAGCTCTGCTCGCGCCCTGCGACGTGATCTTCGGGGTTCTAAGAGCGCGTCACGGCCAGAAGCCCGAGGCTGTCGCCAAAGAACTGGGCGACGCCTGGGGTAGCCAGGATCCGCCTCCTCATCTCCACCCCGGCAAGTTCGAAGAGGAGGTCCTGCCACGAATTGCAGAAGTGACGGGCAAGGAGGTCGAAGGCCACATCCGCGAGGCGCACCGGGCACTCTCCCGCGGCGACTACGAGGCGGTAATCCGGGAGATGCTGCCCTGGAACGAGGTCGTCATGGCGAACCGTAATGCGGCGCCCTGGATCCGTCTTGACGAGCAGGACGGGACGCTCGACGTCCGCTATCGCGGGCCGGAACAGAAGTTGCCGGATCGAAGCGAGCTGGACTCGCTCTGGCGCTACTCCTACTTCATCAACGCGCTCAAGGCTCTCCTCGCACAGACATCCGAAGCGCCGGCCGTGGGAGCACAATGACGGCGTCCACGCGCGTCCTGTCGGAGGCGTTCGCCGGAAAGATCGGCGGCCGACGGGTCCTGGCCGCGCTGTTCACGACCTTCACGTTCGACCCGGCGTTCTTCGAGTTGGAGATCCTGCCACTGCTGTTCGAAGGGCGCATCAGCGGCGGCTTCAGCCCAAACGAGAAAATGCGCCGCGTCCAACTCGAGGAGTGCCTGCGGGAAGTGGCCGGAATCGACGTGTTCTACGACCGCGGCGGGCTGGTGGCCAACGCCCAATCCGCGACGCTTGACTTCCGGCGAATCGATGTCAGTCGCCCATCGGGCGTCTTTCACCCGAAGCTCGTCTTCGTGCTGTTGGAGAACCCGCCGACAGAGGGCGACGAGACGACGAAGAGCCTGATCGCGGGCGCGCTGTCGGCAAATCTCACCCGCTCCGGCTGGTGGGAGAACCTGGAGGCCGGACACTTTGAGGAGGTCGAGCAGGCACACAAGCACAACTGGCGATGCACGTTCCGCCAGGATCTGCTCGACGCCCTCGACCTGATCAGGCGAGTGCCTCAGCCGAAGTGCGATTCAGGCGCACTGGCGAAGATCCGGCACTTCCTCGAAAAGGACGCTCCGCAGCACGGGATCAGGAACGCACACACGAAGGGTCGCTACTACACGCGGCTGTACTCGGGAACCAGGCCGAGCGAAAGCGGATCAGAGGACCCGCGCACGCAGCAGTCGCTCCCCGAGTGGCTCCGGGACCGTCAGCTTCACAGGCGCGACTGGAACCTGGAGATCGTTTCGCCCTACTTCGACGCCCAGAACGCAACAGCGCTCAAGACCCTGCTCACGAGGCTCGCGCGGGGGAAGCGGCCAAAGGTGAGAATCCTCCTGCCTACCGAACCGGACGGCACGGCTTCGGTGACAGCGGAGCAGTACGCCGCGGTTGAGCGCCTGGGAGCGAAGTGGAGTCGCCTGTCGCCGGCCATCACCCGTTCCGACGGCACCGGAAAAGCAGAGGGCGCCGCGCCCCGCACGGTTCATGCGAAGGTCTACCGCTTCTGGCGCCAGGGTGAGTGCGATGTCTCGCTCGTCGGCTCCCCGAATCTCACGTCGGCCGGCCACACCTCCCGGAACAACCTGGAGGCTGCTTTTCTGGTGAACACGCCAGGCGGCGCCGATCAAACCGCCTGGTGGCTCAAGCCGCTCGACGAGGCTCACAAGCGCTTCAAGGAGACGGCCGACGCCGAGGAAGGCGACGCCGAACAGGTCGGGCTCCCACTCTCGCTCCGCTACGACTGGGGCCGCCACTCGCTGGAGTACTGGCTGGACAAGGACCACGACGGCAAACTGCGCATCGAGACGATCGCGGGTAGCGAACTGCGGACGCTCAACCGTCCCAGGTGCACGACGGAGTGGACCGACTGCGGCGGCACGGCGGCCGACCAGGTGAAGGCGTTGCTCCAGTCCACCAGCCTGGTGAAAGCCCAGACTCGGACAGCCCGGGGCGAGCACCACTGGCGCGTCCTCATCCGTGAGGAGGGGATGCCGCACAAGCCGTCGTTGCTCGACAGGCTCACAGCCGAGGAGATCCTCGAGTATTGGTCCCTGCTCTCCGAAGCGCAGAGGCAGGAGTTCCTCGCCTCCCGGCTGGAGACCGACGAGGTATTGCCGGGGATGGCGACAAACAGCCAACGCTCCACTCCCAGGAGCCAACGGACCACCTTCGACCGGTTCGCCGGCGTCTTCCACGCCTTCGGTCGGCTCAGCGCCTGGCTCGACGAGCAACTCGCCGAGGAGCACCGGAAAGCGGCAGCGATCCGGCTATTCGGAGAGAAGCACGATTCACTTCCCGTGCTTCTTCGGAAGATGAAGGAACGGGAGGAAGACGACGCCGTCATGGCGTACGTCACCTTCCTGAGCGCCAGGCAGATCGCGGAGCGCGTCAAGGAGCACGATCCCGACTTCTGGAACGACCATCAGGCGGACCGTCGCCAGCTCGAAGAGGAACTGGAGAAGATCCCGGGGCTCCGAGAGGAGCTTCGCCTGGCGGACGGCGACCGGGACTTCCTGAACTGGTACGAGGAGATGTTCCTGACCGAGGCATCCTCGCTGCAGGCGGCTTACGGCAAGACGAACAGCGAGCCAGGCACATGAACCGCATCGGCTTCGACCTCGCCACCGAACTGATTGACTTCACCGGCAATGCCCATCGCGCGTCCGGTGAGTCCGAGGGGCGTCGAAGCGACATCTCCACCACCCTGGCCCGTTCCCAGCTAGAGGGTTCGGTTGCCGCGTACAACATGCTCGCCTGCAACCAGGTCGCCTACATCGCCGACGAGGTCGGCCTGGGCAAGACGTACGTGGCTCTCGGCGTCATGGGAATGGTGCGCCACTTCCGGCCCAACGCCCGCATCCTGGTGCTCGCGCCCAAGGAGAACATCCAGAGGAAGTGGGTTAGGGACTTCGGGAACTTCATCCGCAACAACTGGCGGATCATCGACAACCGCGTGAAGTCGGTACAGGGCCAGCCGGCCAGAGAGCCCGTCGTCTGCGGCCGCCTGGCTGACTTCGTGCACGACATCTCGATCAACGCGAACCGCGACTTCTTCCTCCGCATGACGAGCTTCAGCCTGGCGTTGAAGCAACCGGAGTCCCGGGACCGCTATCGGCGCGAGATCCTCTCCTACGTGGGCTGGCTTGCTTCCGAACTGCAAGCAAGGGAGGCCGGCGAGTTCCGAGAGCAATACGGCCGAGCCCTGAACGCACTCCTTCCCGACATCGACCTGCTGGTGGTCGACGAAGCCCACAACCTGCGCAAGGGCTTCGGCGCCCCCGGTGACCGCTACGTCTCGAACCGGAACCGCGTCCTCGGACTCATGTTGGGACATTCCCAGGCCGAAGACGCCGAGCGTCGCTGGTACCAGCCCCGGGTCAAACGGGTCCTCTGCCTCTCGGCAACTCCATTCGAAGCCGACTACCGCGATCTCTGGCAGCAACTCGACGTGTTGAGCAAGGGTTCGGCCCAAGTGCGGAACGCTGGAGCAGGGACCGCTCTGCCCGTGAAGACCCTCGCGGATGAAGGTGCAAGTCGGGAACTTCGCCGCAAGCTGGCAACGGATCTGCTCATCCGGCGCATCACCCACCTCAACATCGGCGGCGAGGACCACACGAAGAACATGTACCGTCGCGAGTGGCGCCATGGCGGTCTCGAGCGACCGAACGAGTCCATCCGCTTCGACGATCCCCGCCAGCGGCTCATCGTGGCGCTCGTTCAGAAGAAGGTGGCCGAAGTCCTGGGCGACAAGAAGTTCGGGAATCAGTTCCAGATCGGCATGCTCTCGTCGTTCGAGAGCTTCCTCCAGAGCGTCGGAAACCTCAAACGAAAGCAGCCTGCTGAAGAAAACGGCGTGGAAGCAGCAGACGAAGCCGGCGAGGAAACAACCTTCGACGGCCAGCAGACCCACGACCCGGAAGAGCAGCGAGGCGTCGACACGGGAGCGGTGAACGCCCTGATCGAGTCCTACCGGGAGCGTTTCGGCCAGGAGATTCCGCATCCCAAGCTGGACGCGACCGTCGAGTCGTTGGCCGGCGCCTTCCAGACCGGCGAGAAGGCCCTCGTCTTCGTCCGACGGGTCGCCACCGTGGACGAACTGGCCAGGCGCCTCAATCGAAAGTTCGACGATTGGGTCGAACGTCGGATGAAGGACGAGTTTCCTTTTCTCAGCGCGGAGATCGACAAGCTCTTCGAGCGTTTCCGGGAGGAAACGCGCACCGGCGCGGACAACGCGCCGAACACTTCGGAATCGGATGACGCGGACACGGCCGGAACCACGACTGGTGGCGCGTCACCGGCCGCCGCCCTGCAGCCCGGCGTCGACGACGACCCAGGTGGACGCGAGAACTTCTTCTCCTGGTTTTTCAGGGGCAAGGGACCTGAAGGGATCCTGTCGGGCGCCGCCTTCCAGAAGAACCGGTTGAGCAACGCATCGGCCGCCTACAGCACCCTGTTCGAGGACGATCTCGTCTCCTGGCTGCTGGGCCGACCTGCCGACCCCCTGGAGTGCCTGGCCAACCGACTTCGCCTGACCTCGGGGGATCTGGAAGACACGCTTCGCCAACTCGCTTGGGCCTACTACCAGCGGGAACACGAAGGGCAAACCGGCCGCTACCCGCGCTACTACGTGTTCGAGGCGTACCAGGCAGGCGCGCTTCACCTGCTCGCCATGCCAGGCGGCGAGTTGGCGAACAACGCGAGCGAGGTGCTCAGGCTTCGGTTCCCCGAGCATCACGGCGAAAGTGCCACCCCCCGTGAAGGATTCCCGAAGCCGGACTCCGCTATCGGTGTCAGCACGTTCTTTACCGAACTCGTTCGAAGCCCCACGCTCCGCGACGAACTCTGGCCGAAGGACAAGGATTCAGACTTCACCGAGAGCTTCCGGCGCCGAGAGCAACGCCGCGAACTGCTGAGCGCCATGGCGCGGCTCGGCCGCGCATACATCGATCTCTATCTGGTTGCCATCCGGCAGGCCGGAGGCTTCGAAGGTAAGCAGGACACCGCCGGAGACAGAAGCGTCAGAGGAGAACTGGCCCGCTCCTTTACCCAGCTGCTCGCGGACCAGCGAAAGCGCCCTGACTCCTTCCACGCGTATGCGGAACTCAGCGGCGTCGCCAGTGCCTTCGACACCCTCATCAAGGTGAACTTCCCGGAAGCTCCGACCGCCGACCTGAGCAAGCTCGCGGAGATCTTCGGCCGTGGACTGCAGGAACAGAACCCGGTTGGTCGGATGTCGGGGAGCGTTGCGGGACGGATCGTCCGGCAGTTCCGCATGCCCGGGTTCCCGCTGGTCCTCATCAGCACGGACGTGCTCCAGGAAGGTGAAGACCTCCATACGTTCTGCCGGCGCGTGATCCACTACGGCATCACCTGGACACCCTCGGCGATGGAACAGCGCACTGGACGAGTCGACCGGATCGGTGGACTCGCCCAGCGCACTCTCGACGGGAAGAGCAGCCAAGCCGAACCCCACGAGAAGATCCAGGTGCTCTATCCCCATCTCGAGGACACCGTCGAGCGGCTGCAGGTTCTGCGAGTTCTGGAACGGCTGGACACGTTTCTCAGACTCGTTCACGCCGAGCCCCTGAAGCACGCCAGTCACGATCCCAAGCTCGATACGAACCGGGCCATGCTGGCCTCGCCCGACGTCCCTCCCCCGCTCACGGGACCGCTGGAGTCCGCATTCCCGGTCCGTTGCGAGTGGCTGAACGGCGGGACCGACCGCACCCTCGTGCACAAAGTCAACGTAGATGAACTGCGCAACCTCCTCGAAGAGCAGTGGAACCGCCTGCTCCAAGACTTCGGCATCGGACAGTCAGGGCAGGACGGCCCACTCACCCGGCACGGGGTCCTGAGAGTGCGAGCACATCGAATCGTTCCGGCCCGGGAGGCATGGACGTCGTCAGCCGTCGAGGACCACGATGTTCGCCTTCAACGCGTACATCTGGAGCTTCGTTCCTCCGGAACAGCCGACGTGACCTTCCTGCGCTGCAGCAGCGTGATCGGCCACATCGACCTCAAGCACCAGCCCGAGCACTTCGATCAGTTGAGGCGACTGCTGGTCCGCCTGGGACAGCCCCGCCTCTGCGCCCGTTGGGACGCCAGGCACGACAGTTTCGCCTTCAGCATCGAAGCCAGCCTGCCCTTCGAACGCGCCACGACCCAATACGAAGAAGTCCACGATCTGGTGCGACGCGTCTCCCTGCAGGCGGACCGGATCGAGGACGAAGTGCTGGATGTGGACGAGGACGCGAAGTCGTTGAACGCAGAAAGCCAGGACGGCTTAGCCCCGGAAGCCCCTGTCTCGGACCCCAAGCCGAGGAACGTCCAACTCACGGCGGCTCATCGGCCATCAGGCCTCGAACGTGTACGGGAACTCCTGAGCAAGGGGCACGAGATCGGCTGGGACGACGAAGGCGCCGACATCGTCGTCGACCTGGCGGCCATCGGCCATGACGCCAACGAAGAGGAGACCGCGGCTGGCCGACGAGCACGCTTCGCGCGAAAACAGAGAGTCCGAATCAGCCGTGACGGCGACGAGTATGTCTTCGCCACCGTCGTACTCAACGCGAACGACGCCCCGGACGCGCCAGGTCTCGCGGCGCCGGAACCGCGGCGAAACCTGGAACCAACCCCAGCAGACGCCCTGGCCCTGAGGGCATGGACCCGCAACGCCGAGACCGAACTCGTCAACTTCACGTTGGACCCGACGGACCGCCTCGTTGGCGAGATCCGCCACCCCGTCGGGCACCTGGACGCGGCCGAACTGCTGATCTATCTCCAGACCCTGGCCACGGAGGGGGACCGGTTCGAGTACATCCTCACGGGCGGCGACGAACACTGATGCGCCAGCTTCCGCCGGCGGAACGCACCCCCGGCCGCCTGCTTGCGGGCGCGTCGGTCTGAGGTGAAACACCCTTAACTCCAGCCTCGCGAACTACCCCGAGAAGCAGAAACCAACGGCCGCCTTGCCATCGGGCATTGCGCAGGCCCAATACGGGTCGAAGACCGCCCGTCAACTGGCGCTAGCCGGGCCGCGACGCCGTCCAGGCCAGCACCCCGGCCAGGCCGGCGTCCGTGCCGAGAACGGCCGGTTCGACGCGCACGTCGTCGATCGGGAACACACGGACACGTTCGGCCAACTCCTGGCGGACGCCGTCGAACAGCAGGTCGCCCAGGCCGGCGACGCCGCCGCCGAGCACGATGAGCTCCGGGTGGAGGGCTACGACGACGTTGGCCACAGCAATGCCGACGAGGCCCGCGATCCGTTCCAGTTCTCGCTCGACCGCCTCGTCGCCGGCCCTTGCCGCCTCGCCCATCGTCTCAGCCGTCACCAGGCCCGCGTCTCCACCGGTGAGTTCGAACAGCGCGGACGCCTGGCCTGAGCGCAGGAGCCGAACGCCCGCGGCGGCGATTGCCGGACCGCTCGCCACGGCCTCCAGGCAACCCCGGTTGCCGCATCCGCACAGCGGGCCGGTCGGGTCGACGGTCTGGTGGCCCAGTTCTCCCGCCGAACCAAGCGGTCCCAGACGGAGCCTGCCGTCAACCACAACGCCGCCACCAATCCCGGTGCCGAGCGCGAACAGAGCCATCGTCGACGTTCCGCGTCCGGCGCCCAACGTGAACTCGCCCAGCGTCGCCGCGCGTACATCGTTCAGCAGATGGACGGGCACCTCCAGCCGTTCGCCGAGAATCCGCGCCACCGGTACGTCTCGCCACTGGGTTGGCAGGTTGGGCAGAAAACGCGTTTCCCCCTTTTCCAGATCCACCCATCCCGGACAGCCGACGCCAACCGCGACGGGACGCTCGCCGACATCTCGAGCCAGGTCGAGCAGGCCCCTGGCGATCCGGTCAAGGACCGGCTCCCACCCGTCATAGCCGCCGCCTTCGAGGTTCCTCCTCGCAACCAGACGGTACTCGCCGGCCGCAGCGTCGACGGATCCCAGTGCCAGCCCGATGTGGGAACCGCCGAGATCGACGGCGCCGTAGAGCAAGCTCCCGGAGTCCTCAGTCGTCCCAGAACCTTCAGAGGTCATCGTGCGACGTCGAGACTCTCACAAAGGGAAACGGCGCGCCCAGCGAAGTGGACGCGCCGCATATCGAAGGCTCTAGTTCTTGTCGACGGTTACCGGGCGCCGCCCGCCGCCGGAGTCGCGGCCGCCGAAGCGTCCTGCGTCTCGGTCACGAGTTCCTCGCCCCGATCCTCCGAGTAGTCGATGAAGCCGATCATCATCTCGTCGGTCGTCGGGCCGCCGAACTGGACGGCGCGGGTCGTGTCGAGCTCAAGTACCGTCAGCTCGTTCCGCTCCTCCGTGTTGACGTAGGTCATCAGCACGTCGACGCGGGTACCGGCCGGAATGTCCTTCGGCTCCTTGTAGATGTAGTTCGTCTGCCAGTTCCAGTCGTATGCCGGAACGTCGAGGAGAACCTCCTCGGTGCCGTCCGGGTAGTACGCCGTGTACTTGGCGTCCAGTCCCCGAAGGTGGGAGTGCGGCAGGTAGCCGTAAATCGTCGTCGGGTACTCGAAGACCTTCGAGGCGCCGATGATCCAGTTCTCATGACCGGGCGGAATCTCGAAATCGCTGTTGCCGACCCCTTCCCACTTGGCGATCCGGTCGATCTTCGCGTCCTTGGGATGGAACTTGAAGGCCATCTGGGAGCGATCCCAGACACCGGTGTCCACGCCCGGCTCCTTGTTGTAGTGCATCGAGAAGTAGAGCTGGGTGCCCGGCGTCAGCAGGCGGCCGGCCCCGTCGGGAAGGTGGAACGGCTCGGTACCGGGGGCGATGCCGCCGATCAGACCCGAGGCGCCCGGCGTCTCGGTCTCCGCCGCGATCCGGGAACCGACCACGTGGTGAACCACGTCGCTGCCGGACCGGAACTCGATCGCCTTGATCCAGCGCGGTTCCGACAGCATCTCGTTGGTGATCATCTCCGCCTTCAGGCTGATGTTCAGGTCCTTCACGTCGTCGTCGACCCAGAAAGGCTCGGCCAGATCAAGCACCAGGTCCGGCTCGCCGATCAGCCATCCGGTCGGCCAATCGACCGGCTCCGGCGCGTTCGCCGGATCGCCGCGGCGGGCGCCCGTGCTGGCCCAACTCAGGATCGTGTCGACTTCCTCCTGGCTCAAAATCCGCTCGTTCGTGAACAGCCCGTGGGTTTCCTCGCTCGCGAACCAGGGCGGCATCCGCTTCGCCTCTACCTGGCGGGCGATGCTGCGGGCCCAGGGACGGCTCTCCTCGTACGTCGTCAGGGCCATCGGCGCCTTCATGCCGCCGTAGGCCACACCCTCGGGCCGGTGGCAGCCCTGGCAGGAACGCTGGAGGATCGGCTCGACGTCCTCATGGAAGGTCACGACGTCCTTCGCGTCGACTTCGTTGGGTCCGGCGGCGAGAGCCGGAGCGGCAACGACAAGCAGCAAGGTGACAAGAGTGCAGCAGCGCCAATGATTGGGAATCACGAGGTTTGAGATCACGAGCGTCCTCCCGGGTCGAGGGTTGCTGGTTCGCGGTTCAGAATGTTGCGTCAATGTACCACGCCGGGTGGCGCCGACTCAAATGCTGATGGCCAACGCGGTTCCCTAGCCGCCTTCGGCGGCAGCCGGCGGGAAGCCGGCGCACCCAGTGTGAAGCCTCCGACATGGGGGTGCTAGTCCGGCAGCACTGTCTCAAGCCGGTCGATCGCATGGACCGGCGCGCCCTCGCCCTTCATCAGAGGCGCGACAGCCCGCAGCACCAGCCGCTGCCGGGCCAGCCGCCCCTGACCGGAGAAGGCCGTGGACTCCACGCGGAGGCTGAAGTGACTGCCCTCGCCCGTCACGTCGATGCGGGCACCCGGCAGCGCAGCGGCCACGGCCTCCCGAATGCGCTCGGCCGTCTCCTGCGGCGACGGCTGTTCAGCGATCTCCATTCCACGGGTCCGTTCCGACCAGGCGCCGATCGATCAGCCGGCGGCTCGGGCAGCGGGAATGTCGACATCCAGGCGCTGCCCGTGCTCGCTGTCCACCACCGTGATCGAGGCTCCCTGCGCACGCGCTGCCGAATCCCGGTCGAGCAGGAAGTGAAGATCACCTACCTGCACGCGGACCTCCGATCCCGCCGCCGGCCCAAATCCGAGAAAGGGCTGGAACTTGGCATCGATACCGAAATGGAGCTCCGCCTGCTGCTGCTGTTGCGCATTGCGGAGGATCTGCTCCGCTTCGGCGCTGATCGAGATCGCTACCTCGTCACCGGTCAACGCAGGACGCTCCATGCCCAGCGCATCGTGCAGCTCGCCGCTGTCGTACATCTCCTTGACGATGTCGCAGCCGCCCATGAACTCGCCGCCGACGTAGAGCTGGGGGATCGTCGGCCAGTCGGAGAACTCCTTGACCCCTTCACGGACCTCGGAGTCGGACAGCACATCGAAGGTCTGGTACTGGGGCAGCAGCCGGTTCAGCACCTGGACGACCTGGGCGGAGAAACCGCACTGGGGCGTGGCAGGATTGCCCTTCATGAAGAGGACGGTGGGGCCGGAATCCACGATCCCCTGGATGCGGGACTCAAGTTCGGGGGGAATGGGCATGATCAACCTCTGAGCAGGCGTTGAGGCGATAGTCTATCCCGCCGATCAGGAAGGATTCCGAGGCGAGCAAGGAGATTGCGCAGAATGAACGACGCATGCGAGTGCGGGGCCCATCCCTCCGGGCCCGAGCAACCAGGCAACAGAACGATGATCCGACGACAGACCGCCGCGCTGGCGCTCCTGGCAGCCTTGACCGTCGGTTCGGTGTACGCCGAAGAGTGGACCTCCTGGCGCGGTCCCCATCAGAACGGAACCTCCTCCCAGACCGGTCTCATCGACACCTGGAACCCGGAGGGCGAGAACCTGATCTGGCGCCGGGACTTCATCGGCCGCTCCACGCCAGTGGTCATGGGCGGGCGCGTGTTCGTCAACGGGCGCGACGGGACCGGGGTCGACCAGCAAGCGGTCATCGCGGCATTCGACGCCGGCACCGGCGTTCCCGTCTGGGAGCGGCGCTACAACCTCTACCTCACCACGGTGCCCATGAACCGCGTCGGGTGGGCCTCGCTCACCGGCGATCCGGAAACCGGCTACATCTACGCGCAACTGGTCAGCGGCTTCTTCCTCTGCCTGGACCGTGACGGCAACACTGTGTGGTCGCGATCCCTCAAGGAGGAACACGGACGTTTCGAAGGCTACGGCGGACGTACCGCGTCCGCGGTGATCCACGAGGATCTGGTCATCCTGAACATGATCAACGGCAGTTGGGGAAACCAGGGCGCGCCCCGGCACCGCTACTACGCTTTCGACAAGCGATCCGGGGCGGTGCGCTGGATGTCGACTCCGGGCGGCACCGTCTACGACCGGAACACGCAATCGGTCCCCGTTCTCACGACGATCGACGGCCAGCGGCTCGTCATCGGCGGCAACGCGGACGGACACATCTACGCGCTGCAGGCCCGTACCGGCAGGAAGGTCTGGGAGTTCGAGCTTTCCAAGCGCGGCATCAACGTTTCCCCCGTGGTCGACGACGCGGGCCGGGTATTCGTCTCCCACAGCGAGGAGAACGTCGACGAGGCGACGCTCGGCCGGGTGGTGGCGCTCGACGGCACCGGCAGCGGCGACATCACGGCGACCGGCGAACTGTGGCGCTGGAACCGGAACAAGGCCGGTTTCCCGTCGCCCGCGCTCCACGACGGCCGCGTGTACATCGTGAGCAACCAGGGCAACCTCGCCGCCGTCGACGCGGCCACCGGGGACATCCACTGGGAGCTGAGCATCGGCACGGTCGGCAAGGCATCGCCGGTGTGGGCCGACGGCAAGCTCTTCGCCCCCGAGACGAACGGCCACTTCGCCATCGTCCGGCCCGGCGACGACAGCGCCGAGATCCTCGCCCGGCACGAGCTGAAGATGCCGGACGGACGCCGCTACGCGGAGTTCTACGGGTCGCCAGCGATCGCCTACGGGCGGATCTACTTCACGACGGAAGAGGGCCTGTACTGTCTCGGCGACAAGGATGCGCCGTTCGAGGTCGCGGCGTCACCGCGACCCAGCCTCGGCGACGAGGGAACCGCCACGGGACCGGCGACGACCCTCCAGGTGGTCCCCGCGGAAGTGACCACGAGTCCCGGCGAGACCCACGACTTCGAGGTCTACGCCTTCGACGCCCTCGGCAGAGCCCTCGGCCGGGTCGAGGCGACCCTTGCGCTCCGCGGAATCGACGCGGAACTCGCGGATGGCAACGTCGCCATCTCGGCTGAAGCCGGCTTCGCGGCCGGGGCCCTGGTCGCCAGCAGCGGCGATCTCGAGGCCGAAGCCCGGATCCGCGTGTTCCCGCCCCTGCCCTGGAGCGAGGACTTCTCGGGCGGCAAGCGCGGTCTCTGGATCGGCGGCGGCCGTTACGACGTGACGGAAGAGAACGGTGACAGCATCCTGATCAAGCCGGTGGCAGAGCGGGGTCTTCTTCGTTCGCCGCTGCTGCTCGGTCCGCCCAGCCTCGGCGACTACACGATCCAGGCCGACGTTCGCCTCTCGCAGAAGGGCCGCCGCAAATCGGACGCGGGGATGATCAACAGCGGCTACATCCTGGACCTGCTCGGCATTCACCAGCGCTTGCAGATCCGCTCGTGGTCGGCACAACTCCGGGTCGAGAGTGCAGCCGATTTCGAAGTTGAGATGGACCAGTGGTACACGATGAAACTCCAGGTCGAGTCCGACGACGACGAGGCCCGGATTCGCGGAAAGGTCTGGGCGCGCGGTGCGGATGAGCCCGCGGACTGGACCGTGACCGCGGTCGATCCGCATCCGATTCGAAACGGCTCCCCGGGTCTGCTCGGCTACTCACCGTCCGTCGTTTCGTACGACAACGTGCTGATCACGCCCAACTGAGTCCGGGAAGGCGGCGGGAGGCAGCGCGATGGAACGGAAGATCCGCATGGGCATGGTCGGCGGCGGCCAGGGCGCTTTCATCGGCGCCGTCCACCGGATGGCGGCGGGGCTCGACGGTCTGATCGAACTCGTCTGCGGCGCCTTCAGCTCGGATCCCGAACGCTCCAGGGCCTCCGGCGCCGAGCTCTTCCTGCCGCCCGAGCGGTGCTACGGCACCTACCAGGAGATGATGGCGCGCGAGGCCGCCCTCGACCCGGCCGAGCGGATGGATTTCGTCTCCATCGTCACCCCGAACCACATGCACTTCCCGGTCGCTGCGGCGGCGCTCGAAGCGGGCTTCCACGTGATGAGCGACAAGCCGATGACGAAGTCGGCGGCCGAGGCGGAGGCCCTGGTCGAACTCGTCGAGCGAACCGGTCTCGTCTTCGGCCTGACCCACAACTACACCGGCTACCCGATGGTCAAGGAGGCCCGCCACCGGGTCCGCAGCGGCCAGCTCGGCAAGATACGGAAGATCGTCGTCGAGTATCCCCAGGGCTGGCTCGCCACCGAACTCGAAGCGGAAGGCCAGAAGCAGGCGGACTGGCGGACGGACCCGGAGCGCGCCGGGATCAGTTGCTGCATCGGCGACATCGGCACCCACGCCGAGAACCTCGCCGAAGCGATCACCGGGCTACGCATCGAGTCGCTGTGC
>Ga0209022_1002422_pt1 | contig 15489 bp, 16 predicted proteins | sample PinacodermPK_FD_187300 | JGI IMG/M metagenome (GOLD analysis project Ga0209022, IMG submission 187300) | Host-associated microbial community of the marine sponge Aplysina aerophoba from Gulf of Piran - sponge pinacoderm, lysed by proteinase... | ecosystem: Host-associated > Porifera > Sponge >...
GGACCGACCTGCTCTGGCTGATGCCGACCGGCCGCACCGTCACGGTCACCGTCCGCGACGGCAGGGTCGCGGTCGAACTCGGCCCGCCGGAGCCGGCGCCGGAGATCCCGGCCCACTGACCCGGATGCGTTCGGCGCCCGCCGATCCCGTTTCAATCTTGCCAGCGCCCTCGTCCCGCTCGCCGGGGCCTGCCCGGGACACCGATCCGGGGGCGGGGCGCTTCCGTTCGACCCCATGGAGGACATCGCCATGCCCGAATCCGCACCGGGTTTCGACGAGATGCCGCTTTACGACATGCCCGCGGCGCCCGCCCCGGATCGTGGTCCGGGCCAGGCGTCGTTCCGGCAGGCCGCGAGCCACCGCCGGCTCCGGACCCGCTTCCTGCGCGCCGGGCGCGAGGCCGTCGACGACCGCGATCTGCTTGAGCTGCTGCTCTCCGGCAGCCCGTCGGTGGACGACGGCGGCGCACTTGCCGCAAGCCTGCTCGACACATTCGGCACGGCGCCGCGCGCGCTCGCCGCCCGGCCGGATCGGCTGCGCACTGTGCCCGGCCTGCCGGAAGACGCCATCGCCGTCCTCAAGGCGGCCGAGGCGCTCGGCATCCGCATGGCGCGGGCATATGTGCCGCACACCGTCCGCCCATCCTTCGGCAGCTACGACAAGGTCATCGAATACTGCCGCACCCTCGCGGGCCACCGCGAGGTCGAGGAGTTCCGCATTCTGTATCTCAACCGGAAGAACCGTCTCATCGCCGACGAGTGCCTCCAGAAAGGCTCCGTCTGCCACGCGCCGGTCTATCCCCGGGAGGTCTGCATCCGCTGCCTGGAGCTTCAGGCCAGCGCGATCGTCGCCCTCCATCCGCACCCCGCCGGCGATCCCGAACCGTCCAGGGCCGACATCGACATGACGAACCGCATCCGGGACGCGCTGAAGACCATCGAGGTGACGCTGCTCGACCATGTGATCGTCACGCCGACCGCCTCCTTCAGCTTCCAGGCGCGCGGCCTGCTCTGACAGCCGGCCCGCTCGGCCGCACTTCTCCCGGCAAGAAACTCCCGGGGCGCGATCGCCCCCACCCCGTCCACCAAGAGGAATCCGACCATGCCCGAACCCGGCAACGCCACCGCATTCGGTCCCGTGATTTTCGCCTATACCCGCGCCCAGGCGATCGAGGACGGCATCCTCGTCGACGTCTCCGAAACCGCGCGGGAAGCCGGTTTCAGGATTCCCGTCGCGGTCACGCGCACCGTTTGGGAACGCCTGGTCGCCGTGCCCGAGGGTTACCTCGGCTTCCAGGACGAGCGCGGGCGTTTGTGGGACGTCCTCTGGATGGCGCGCCACTACGCGCTCCGCGCCTCCGACAGCGACCGCGTGAGAATGTGCGTGCTGGTGCGCGACATCCGCAAGGATCTCCGCGACAGCCACCGGCCGCCCCGCAGGCACTTCCCCATCGTGGCGATCGGGTCCGGCGACGACGGTAGCCCGGTCATCACCATAATGCTCCCAGAGGACGACTGAGCATGCGGACCCTCAGCCCAGAGCAGAAACTCGAGATCGCCCGCCGCGTCCACGAGACCTTCGACCGCCCGAAGCGCTGGCACCAGGGGGGATGGGGGCGCGACGACGACGGCGGTTTCCACGTCGTCGACAACGACGACGTCCGCCACCCGCCCGCCTTCCGCCTCGCCATACCCGAGAGCCCGCGCTGCTTCTGCCTCGGCGCCGCCATCCGGATCCACACCGGTTCGCTCCTCTGGCGCGACCCGTCCCATACCGGGGAGGCCACCGAGACCATGTGCGAGGTCTACACCAGGCTCGCCGGCATCGACACCGGCGCCCGGGAACTGGACGCACTGGTTTCCGAGCCGCATCTGAACGGCCTCATCGAATGGAACGACTCCGACGAGCGTTCCTGGCGCGACATCCGCGATCTCACCGCCGCCGTGCTGCGCCACCTCGACGCGCAGCGCTGGTGACCGCCGCCTCCGAAGGCCGCGCCTCCTCTCCGCTTCGTCTCTCCGTGCCGCGCATCCGTGCGCCGCCCCGCCCGGAGTCCGGCCAGCCGGCGCCGGGCAGGCCGGCGGCGCGGCGCGGGAGTCCCGCCGTGCCGGACGCCCATGCCCCTCCAGCCCCGAGACCGCCATGCTCCACCGGATCACCGGCCGCGCCACGAAGTGCGGCCCCTCCGCGATTTCCGCCATCGCCGGCGTGCCGACCCACGAGGCCGCCGCCGTCATCCGCCGCCTGTTCGACCGGCCCTCGGTCAACGGCGTCTTCATCGACGAGCTCGCCGCCGCCCTCGAAGAGTTCGGCTGGGTGCCCGACTACGCGCTCCGCCATCCGAAATACTGCGAACGCCGCTACGCGCGCCTCGAATCGAAATGGCGGCGCATCTTCGTCGGGGTTCCCTTCGACGTGCGCGCCGTCACGCTCGGGACGTTCCTCGACCCCGCGCCCGCTGGGACCTGGGCGATTTCGGCGAGCAATCACTTCGTGGCGTATGCCGCCGGCTTCGTCGCCGATTCCGGCGCCATGTTCTCGCGCAAGCCGGCCTTCTGGTTCCGCGCCATTCCCGACCACGACCGCGTCACCCTGCGGCGCGTCCGCGAGGCCGTCCGGTTCGTGCCTGTCTCCTCGGCGGCCGCCCATAGCGGCCCGATCCAACAGGAGTGCTGAGCCATGCCGCAGGTCATCGAGATCACGGTCTACACGATCGACGAGCTTTCCGACGCGGCGAAGGAAGCGGCCCGCGCCTGGTATCGGGAGGCCTGTCTCGATTACGAATGGTACGACTTCGTCTACGAGGATTTCCAGACCATCTGCGGTATCCTCGGCGTGACGCTCGCCACCAGCCCTGTGCGCCTTTACGGCGGCGGAACCCGCGAGAAACCCCATCTGTACTGGACGGGATTTTGGAGCCAGGGCGACGGCGCGTCGTTCGAAGGCTCGTATGCGCACGCCAAGGGGGCGGCCGGGGCGATCCGCGCCCACGCCCCGCAGGACACCGAACTGCACCGCATCGCGGATGCCCTGCAGGCGGTCCAAAGGCGGAATATCTGGCAACTCCACGGGTCCATTCGCCACCGCGGGCGCTACTGCCACGAATACACGATGGCGATCGAGATCGAGCGCGACAGCCCGACCTGGCAGCCGCCGACCGACGATGCCGAGGACGCGGTGACCGAGGCCATGCGCGATCTCGCGCGCTGGCTCTACCGCCAGCTCCGCTCGGAATACGAGCACCAGACCTCCGACGACGCCGTCGACGAGATCGTCGGCATCAACGAATGGACCTTTCAGGCGGATGGCACACGATTTGGCTGACGCCGCCAGCTGTCCGTATCGGGCGCTGACCCCGCCGGTCTGACCGAACCGCCTCTTCCTTCCTGAACCCGTCCGCGCGCCCGCATGCGCGTTCGGCTCCGCCGACGCGCCCTGCGCCGGCGGGAGTCCGGCCAGCCGGCCGGGGGCGGTCCGGCGGGTCGGCGCGGGAGAACTCGCACCGTCCGCCCGCCGCTGCCCGCCGCAATTCCAGCACGGAGATCGTCCATGCTCGACGCCCCCCAGGCGCCGGAGGCCCTCGCGCGTCCGCCCCTTCCCCCCGCCGCCATCGACCCGTCCGCATCGCAAACCCGCCCGGTCCAGGGCGACGCCCTGTTCGCCGCGGCCCACGCCCTGCTGCCGGTTCTGGAGGCGGGCAGGCCGCTCGATGCCGCGACCCTCCGGGACGCCATGACCGAGGCCTTCGGCGGTTCCGATACTTCCGGCGCCTGGGTCTGGAAGGACGCCTACGAGGCCGCCGAGGCGGCGTGCGTGCTGTTCCTCCAGCGCTACGGCCGCGGCATGCGCCGCAATGCGGGCGCCGGCGGGCCCCGCCGCATGCTGGCGATGCTGGAAGCGGTCGCGGCGCTGGAGCCCTCGCATACCAGGCGGTCCGAGGAGCAGGTCCGGCTCCAGCAGTTCTCGACCCCGCTGCCGCTCGCCTATGCCGCCCTCCAGGCCGCCGCCATACGACCGGGCGATATCGTGCTGGAGCCCAGTGCCGGCACCGGCATGCTGGCAGTAATGGCGCAGTGCGCGCTCGGCACTTCCGTCACCGGCAATCTCCATCTCAACGAATATGCGCAGACCCGCGCCCGGCTGCTGACCAGGCTGTTCCCGCAGGCCGTGGTGACGGCGTTCAACGCCGAGTCCATCGCGGACCGGCTGCACGACGTCCGGCCGACCGTGGTGCTGATGAACCCTCCATTTTCGGCGACCCCGGGAGTCGACCGCAGCCGGCACGACGCCGACTTGCGCCATGTCCGCTCGGCCGCCTCGATGCTGCCGCCCGGCGGGCGGCTGGTGACGATCACGTCGGCCCATTGCGTATTGGGCGATGCCGTCGGCCGTCTCGATCCCCCCGCCCGCTGCATCTTCACCATGGCCATCGACGGCCGCGCCTATGCAAGGCGGGGCACCGGGTTCGACACCCGCCTCACCGTGCTGGAGCGCGGCGTCGGACCCGCTGTCCAACTGGACGGGACTGCCCGCGCCGCCAATGCCGCCGAATTGCTCGATGCCGTTATTGCGCAGGTGCCGAAGCGCCAGACGATCGCGCCCGCCCCGGTTCCCGCCGGCCCCGCCCGCGACCTGTTCGGCAAGACGCTCGCGCCGAAGCCGGTCGCGCCGAAGCCGGCGAAGCGGGGTCCCAAATCCGCATCGACGCCCGAGACGCGGCGGGCCCATGACTGGGGGCCGGTCTCCGAACTGGTCGTCGAGACGAGCCCGGTCGAGCCGGTTGCCGATTCCTCTGACAATGACGCCGGTCCCTACGCCCCCTGGCGGCCGGGCGTCGTGCGGGTGCCGGGGGCGGTCGAGCATCCGACGCCGCTTGTGCAGTCCGCCGCCATGGCCGCCGTGCCGCATCCGGTACCGGCCTGGCGGCCGATGCTGCCGGAGCGGGTGGTTACGGACGGCCTGCTGTCCGACGCGCAGCTGGAGAGCGTCGTCCTGGCGGGCGAGGCCCATTCGCGCCATCTCGCCGCGCAGTACCGCATCGGCTCCCAGTGGGAGACCGTGCACCGCTGCCGCGAGGACGGCGACGACGAGGAAGAAATCGACACCTCCTTTGTCACCGCGGAAGGCGAGACCCTGTCGGAGCCGGTGCGCTTCCGCCGGGGCTGGATGCTGGGCGACGGCACCGGCTGCGGCAAGGGCCGGCAGGTCGCCGCCATCATCCTCGACAACCGGCTGCGCGGCAGGAAACGCGCCCTCTGGCTGTCGCAGTCCGACAAGCTGCTGGAGGACGCGCGCCGCGACTGGACAGCCCTGGGCGGGCTGGAGAGCGATGTCATCCCCCTCGGCAACTTCCGGCAGGGGATGGAGATACCCCTCGACGCGGGGATTCTTTTTGCGACCTACGCGACACTGCGCTCGCCGTCCCGCCAGGGGAGGCCCTCGCGGCTGGAGCAGATCGTGGAATGGCTGGCCGGCTCATTGGACGAGGAGGATCGCCACGCCTTCGACGGGGTCGTGGTGTTCGACGAGGCGCATGCGATGGCCAACGCCGCCGGCTCGAAGTCCGAGCGCGGCGAGGTGAAGCCCTCGCAGCAGGGCCGCGCCGGTCTGCGGCTCCAGAACGCGCTGCCGGACGCGCGCATCGCCTATGTGTCCGCGACCGGCGCCACCACCCTGCCGGGCCTTGCCTATGCAGGCCGGCTCGGACTGTGGGCCGCCGGCGAGACGCCGTTCGAGAAGCGCACCGAGTTCGTTTCCGCCATGGAGGCCGGCGGCGTCGCCGCGATGGAGGTGGTCGCGAGGGACCTGAAGGCGCTCGGCCTCTACCAGGCGCGGGCGCTCGCCTATGACGGCATCGAGGTCGACATCCTCGAACATCCCCTCACCCCGGAGCAGCGGCGCATCTACGACGCCTATGCCGGCGCCTTCAAGGTGATCCATGCCAACATCGAGGAGGCGCTGAAGGCCACCGGCATCGTCCAGGGCGAGGACACGCTCAACAAGAATGCCAAGGCCGCCGCCCTTTCGGCCTTCGAGGGCACCAAGCAGCGCTTCTTCGGCCATCTGCTGACCGGGATGAAGTGCCCCTCGACGATCCGGGCGATCGAGGCCGACCTCGCCGCCGGCCGGTCGGCCGTGGTCCAGCTGGTCTCGACCGGAGAGGCGCTGATGGAGCGGAGGATCGCCGAGGTTCCGGCCTCGGAGTGGGACGACCTCAACATCGACCTCACCCCGAGGGACGCGATCCTGTCCTACCTGATGCACGCCTTCCCGGTGCAGTTGCAGGAGCCCTTCACCGACGACGGCGGCAATCTCCTCAGCCGGCCGGCCAGGGATGGCGACGGCAACCCCGTCATCTGCAAGGAGGCCGAGGACCGGCGCGACGCGCTGATCGAGAAGCTCGCCGCGCTCCCGCCGGTGCCGACCGCCCTGGACCAGATCGTGCAGCATTTCGGGCACGAGGCCGTCGCCGAGGTCACGGGACGGTCAAGGCGCGTGCTCAGGATCACCGATGCGAAGGGCGAGCGGCTGGCGCTGCGCAGCCGGCCCGCTTCGGCCAACCTTGCCGAGACCGCCGCGTTCATGGACGGCGAGAAGCGCATCCTGGTGTTCTCCATGGCCGGCGGCACCGGGCGCAGCTACCACGCCGACCTCTCCTGCGGAAACACGGAGCGCCGCATCCACTATCTGCTGGAACCCGGCTGGCGCGCCGACCAGGCGATCCAGGGCCTCGGTCGGACCCACCGGACGCACCAGGCCTCCGCGCCCATGTTCCGGCCCGTCACCACGGACGTGAAGGGCGAGCGCAGGTTCATCGCGACCATCGCCAGAAGGCTCGACTCGCTCGGCGCCATCACGCGGGGCCAGCGGGATTCCCAGACCGCGATGGGCGGCAGCGACGCGGCGCTGTTCCGCGAGAGCGACAATCTGGAGAGCGTGTACGCCAGGGCCGCATTGCGCCAGTTCTACGGCGCGCTCTGGCGCGGCAGCATCGAGGGCTGGACCCTGGAGCGCTTCGAGAAGGCCACCGGGCTCAAGCTCACCTGGGAGGGATCGCTCAAGGAAGACCTGCCGCCCATGCCCCGGTTCCTCAACCGCCTTCTGGCGTTGCCCATCGCCGAGCAGAACCAGCTCTTCGCCGAGCTGGAGAGCCGCATCGCCGCCAACATCGAGCAGGCCATCGAGGCCGGCAGCTACGAGGTCGGCGTAGAGACCGTGACCGCCGATTCGCTCGCCGTCGCAGGCCGGGAAACCCTCTACGAGCATCCCGGCACCGGGGCCGCCACCGAGCTGGTCGAGATCGTTCGCCGCGACAGGCTGGCGCCGCTGACCGCCGATGCCGCGCTGGAGATCGCCGAACGCGATCCGGGACCGGATAGCCTGCCCCGGACTGGATCCGGGGGCAAGCCCAGGCTGGCCGTCAACGCCCGCTCGAAGCGCGCCGCCGTCATCCTGCCGGCATCCTCGCGCATGCTCGACAATGGCGGGGTGACGGAGCGGGTGCGGCTGATCCGGCCCGCCACCGGCGAGACCATGGCGAGGGCCGAGCTGGACGCCTCCAACTGGCGCCGCGCCGACGAAGCGCAGTGGCGGCGCGTGTGGGACGCCGAGATCGTCGGCCTGCCGTCGCACCGGGAGTCGCGCTTCTGGCTCGCCACCGGCCTGCTGCTGCCGGTCTGGGACCGCCTGCCGGCCGAGAACATGCGGGTCAGGCGCCTCACCGGCGATGACGGTATCGCGCTCATCGGGCGCGTGCTCGACGCCGAGCAGGTGCGCTCAGTGCGCGCTGGCTTCGGTCTCGACGGCGGCCCCGCCATGACCGGCAAGGAAGCCTTCGAGGCGGTCATGGGACGCGGCAACGCGCTCGCACTCGCCAACGGCTGGCGGCTCGCGCGCCGCCGCCTGATGGGCGCCGACCGCATCGAGATCGAGGGACCGGCGGACACCGACATGGACGCGCTGAAGCGCATGGGATGCCAGACCGAGATCGTCAACTGGCGGACCCGCGTGTTCGCGCCCAGCGCGGAGACGATGGAGCGCCTCCTCGACCGCTGCCCGCTCGCCGCCTGAGCGGCCCGCGTGATACCTATGGCCGGCCCGGTGCCCGCCGTTTCTTCAATCGCCGCCGCGCCGGAGGTACCTACCGCCGGCCCGTCAACCGCCAACCTCCGTTACACGGACAAGGACAGACGCCATGACCGCGCAGACCCTCCCCGACGAACCCAATTTCTGTTTCGTGCCCGCCTACGATGTCGAAACCGACGTGCAGCAGATCAGAATCGTAATCGAGGGCCTCGCCGGGCATGTCCCCACCGCGCTGATCGCGCTCGATCTGGACGATGCTCTCGCCATTTGCGACAAGCTGAACCGAAGGATCGGTTACGACCGCGAGGCCTGGACCGCCATGGCGGCCGCCTCCATCCAGGCCGAGGACGACGATCCGGAGATCGACCCCTGGCACTGAGGCCGCCATCCCGCAAACGCCACTCCACGTGTCGGCGCTCAGGGAGCTGTTTTCCCTACAGCGCCCGCAATTTTTTCCGGAGCAATGCGCTGCCGCGACAGGCAGCCCGATACGCCCATTCCGTCCCTGTGCAATGCCCACGGCGCACCCGGGGTTCACGCAGCAACCACCTCCCAGGAGCGTCAGGCATTGGGACCCTCAAACCAGTCGGGAATCGGGTGTTTCCGTATCCCCGTTTCCCGGGCGAACTCCCGGATATGGCGCCACTTTTGCAGAAAGACCTTGCAAAAGGGATTTCTCGCGCCGAGGTCGAAGATGCCTCGGCCAAGACATTCAACGGCAACATCGTTGTCCAGCAATGGCGCCGGGCTCCAGTTGTCATAAATGACCAGCCAGTTGTTCTGGTATTTCGCGAAGCCCTGCTTTCTGAACCTTTCCCCCTTTTCTTCAACGCGATCCAACACGGCCTCGACCCAGTTGCGCTCTATCGAGTTTTCCATGTCAGGAACAGCCTGTATCTGTCCCCTCGCGACCTTCTCGATCTCGGACCTCGAACGAGGCGGGTCGCTGACCCGGTGGGGCGGGATGTAGCGGAATCTATGGATTCCTTTCTCCTCGGAATAGGCCTTAACCCGGGCCCAATCCTGGGGGACTACCTGGCTGATCTCGACTCCTACCCGTCCGGTAGGAGGCGTCAGAACGAGATCGGGTCTTTCGCCTGTCTCGACTCGCAGAGGGTATTCCAGGAGACCGGCTTGGGAGATCGCGCCAAGGAAACGGCACGTAATCCATCTCTCGGAAAGCACCTTTCGATCCCGGCCCCGACCGCGCCCCGGTGGAGGAACCCGAACATCGTTGGCGCGAAGCTTCGCGGCGAGTTCCGACGACGACCCAACCTGGAACGGCCTCATTTTTTGCATCGCCTTCAGATCTCCCGCCCTACCGACTGCAACGGTCTACGCATTTCTGGCATGAGAATGCCGTGCAGTCCTACGATCCTTACTCCATGGTCCGAACGCCGCGAGCCACGCAGCCGGCCCGGGCTCCGGCCATTCGTTTCCGGTCGCGTCGTTTGCGCCAGCTACAGGTGACGTGTTCGCCGACGCGCATGTCCAGAAGGCCGACCTTGTCGACCGCATCGACGCCGTCCTCCGGCAGCAGGGTATCGCCAGGGCCGATGCCCGGCAGCCTGACACAAAGCCCTATTTGAAGATCTGTAGCATGACGACGCTTCGATCTTGCCACTCCAGGCCCGGAGCCGCTCAACCCGACCGTCTCAGCGCCGGAGGTGAAGCGCCGTGTCGCCGTCGACAAGGAATGGTCGGGCCGAGCGCTCAATGTTTCGTCGAATACAGGGGCTCCACCTAGGATGAAACGCCGCATGAAGGGCTGCGCAGGCGCCGCGATCGCCGCGATCCCGAAGCAGGTCACCGCCCCTACCGACGATCCGTGTCTGACGGCGATGGACATCGCCGACGTCTCCACCTGAATTCGGGACTTGCGACGGGGCCTGCAATCCTCTATGGAAGGCGTTCTGGCTCGCGACGAGCCTTTGGTTGCCACGAAAGCGTCCGCGCCGGCAAACGAATCGTCGCAAAATGCGGTTCTCGCATTCGACTACCGGTTTTCCAGTTCTGATCTTGCGCAAGCGGACGTGTGCGCTGGAGAACCGCTATGGCTCGACAGAAGCCCAACAAGTTCCTTCCGTTCGACAGGTACCATGTCGCCCCCATCGGCGGCATCGACCCCGAATCCCTCAAGAATGCTGCCAAGCTCGCGCGAACCAAATATCGCGACGATGAACGCAAGCTGCCCCACAGCCTCGTTCTAAACCACATCGCCAAGTCTCTGGGCTTTCGCGCAGGCTGGGGCGGATATGTCCCCGACTACAGGGACCGGCTGGAAGTGTTCATGCGGGAGCACGGCCTCGTTTCCAGGTCCGACGTGCTCTCTCCCGTTGCCCCCGTCGGGGATGCCACCGTCCGGTTGACCTACAGGCAGATCGCCGACCGCCTGTTTTCGTCCGGGCATCCCATGCCCAAACGGATATTCGTCGGCGCGGGTGTCGACGTTTTCGACCTGCTGGAGGCTGCACCGGCCCAAGGCCTCAAGGTAGGGTTCATGACGTCGGGAAAGAGCCTGGCTTTCGCGGACGTCAACCCCGCCAGGATCGACCGCACTGTACCGCCTGCCAGCTACTCCATACATAGTCCCGAGGCCGAACTATGCGTTTCCGAGGCAACGTTCCTGTTCGGCAATCTCATCGGGGATCAGCTCTGCGATGCCGGCAGCGGCGGGCGCATCGTTGCTCAGGCCTATAACATCGATGACGCCTCCCGCGAGGGGCTGCGGGCGTCCGGCAGGCTCCTCCGCCGCATCCTGGAGGCCTGTCCCTCCGGATGGGTGGAAGTCATCCCCTACAACGACCGCCTCGCCTTCCTGAAAGGTCCCGGCGGCGGATACGAGTTCGTCTTCAAGGGCATGCGCGACGCCGCGTTCAGACGGAATGTCCATGCCCCGTTTCTCCGCGACAAGGACGTCTCCAAGTCCGAGGACGCAAACGATTTCGAGCTCCACCTCTACTTCAACTATCGCGGTTGGCTCGAGAGTGACCGGCATGAAGCCGAGACGGCCTTCTATGCGAACGGCGGTTCGTTGGCCACCTACCCCGGAGCGGATGAGATTCTGAAGTCCCGCCTTGCCTGCAATGGCAGGTACGACCCGCCTCCGAAGAAGGCCTCCAGTCGCCCTCGTTACACCCTGGCCGAACGCGCCCGGCATCGGCTCTTCTTCTCGGAACTCGTTACCGTCGGGCAACTCAACCGCTTTCTCTATCACAACCCGGACTATGTGGCGCACAGGCGGCGCGTTCTCGGTGACGAACCTCTGGAGACCGTCAACGATGAGCCCCCGCATCTGCCGGCCGCCACAACTTGGTACGACGCGAAAGCCTACGCCAGATGGATCAAGCGCACCCAAAGGCTTCCCGTCCGGCTACCCACCGAAGAGGAGTACCTCATCCTCGCCGCGGACCTCATCCCCGACCAAATCTCCGGTGAGGAACTCAGGGAAGCATTCGGGAAACGCCTCTGCGTCTTCTTCGATGCCCAAGGCAACAGGTTCGACGGGCATCCGCCCTATATGTCCCGGCCCGGATTCGCGCGCTTGCAATGCCGCTACGACAGGGACCGCATCGAGTGGGCTGAAGCAGCGACAGGGCTGAAAACCATCCGCTCCGCGTGGTTCGGCGAGTGGCTCTTCCCTGTTGGGGCGGCGATCAACGGCCTGTTCATGTGTTCCCAATACAATGTGCACCTCGCGGCCGAAACGAGGATTTCCGCCGAGAGAGGACGCTTCCCTGCGAGCAGCACCGGCAAGTACAGCTCGATGAAGATCGGGTTCCGCCTCGTTTACGAGGCGGCTATCGGTAATTCCACGAGCAGCGGCGTTTCGGGTCGCTCCGGGGATCCCGGGCGATGAAGTACAGCAGCTCGAAAGAGATACACGGTTTGATCCGTAAACTGGTTCGTTCGGGATGGACCTTCCGCCACGGAAGAAAACACGGACGGATATATCCCCCGGGTGGCAAGTACTTTGTCACGGTGCCGATTTCTCCGAGCGACCGGCGAAGCCGCAATAACTTCGAACGGGACTTGCGACGGATGAGCAGCGGAGAACGGGTTCCCGAACGGTCTTCTTCGCAGGATCAAGCGTAACCCGGGCATGACGATCGCGGAGGAGGCAGGCGCAGCGGCGATCCTGGCCAACGCCGCGACTTCCGGTTCGAAATGCCGATGTACACTGTTGCAATGCGGGACGAGGCACCCGCCAATGCCGTCGCGCCCACCGCCTCATGCAGGACAGCGGTCGCGCCGGCCGCGTGCAGAGGACTCTCCGCACGTCCTTTGTTGCGCAGCCGGCTTGGCCACCACCGTTCCCGACCTCCCGGGCGCCTTGGCTTCCGAGCCGGAACGCCGCCGCTATTGCGCAGCGGTCGGGATGGGGTCCACCCCCCTTCCCTTGGGACAAGTATTCGCTTGCCGCTTGGAAGCTGCGCGCGCGGAACGTTGCGATACTCGGTGTGGCGGCCGGTCGGCCCGTCGATGCAGTCGTCACTTGGAGCGAAGCCGGCCCTGTCGCCGGCGGCACGGGCCTGACCATCCGCCGACCCGCCGACCGCGGGCGCGGCGCCGCCATGCCGGGGAGCACGTGCCGCCGGCCCACCGCCGGCGGATACCGCCACACCCAAGGGAACCATCCGCCATGACCGTGCAGACCCTGCCCGACGAACCCAATTTCTGTGTCGTGCCGGCCTACGACGTCGAGGCCGACGTTCAGCAGATCCACTTTGTCATCGACGGCATGGCCGGCCATGTGCCCACGGCATTGGTGGCCCTGGCGATGGACGATGCCCTGAACATCTGCGGCAAGCTGAACCGCAGCCTTGGCTATGAACGCGAGGCTTGGACCGCCATGGCGGCAGCCTCCATGCTTGCCGAGGACGACGATCCCGACAGCGACGCTTGGCATTGAGGGCCGTTCATTGCTCCGCAGCCGGCCCGCCGTCCGCCCGCGGCTTGCCGGCTGTCTACACAATCGCTATATCCTGAAGCCAAGGCAGCGCCCCGCCCAACCCGCAGGAAGGAGACCGCCATGCCCCAGGTGAACCTGCGCACGTCCAGCGAGCGCCTGGCCGTCATCGACCGCGCGGCGGCGATCCGGGGCGTGAGCCGCACCGAGTTCGTGCTCCGCTCCAGCGAGGCGGCGGCAATCGAGGTCCTGAACGAGCGCCCCGTCATCGCCCTCGACGACGAGGCCTGGGACGATTTCGCCGCCGCGCTCGACGCGCCGGTGGAGATCGACCCGGCCGTGAAGGCGCGCTACGCACGCCGGCCCCAGTGGGACCGCTAGGCCCGCCCGAGCCGCTCGCGTCCTGCCACGACATCTCGCAGTTCTCCTCGGGCGTCCCCACCCTCGACGCATGGCTCAGGGGCAAGGCGCGGCTGAACGAGGCCAGGGGCGGCGCCCGCACCTATGTCGCCTGCGACGGCGACCGCGTGGCCGGGTTCTACAGCCTCGCCGCCAGCGCCGTGGAACGGCGCCGGGTGTCGTCCCGGATCGGCCGCAACATGCCGGACCCGGTTCCGGTCATCCTTCTCGGCCAGCTCGCTGTGGACGAGGCCTGGCGCGGCCGGCGCCTCGGCTCGGACCTCCTGATCGACGCGGCCAGGCGTTCCCTGGCAGCCGCCGGCACGGTCGGCGCCCGCGCCGTCGTCGTGCAGGCCATCGACGAACGCGCGCGCGCCTTCTACGAACGGTTCGGCTTCCGCCCGTTCTCGGAGCGCGAGCCGCTCATGCTGGTCCTGCGCATGTCCGAGATCGCCGGCCTGCTGGACGCGTGAGCTGCACAGCCGGCCCGCCGTCCTCCGGCATCAGCCGCGCCGGACCAGCCACCACAAGGCGCCCCATACCGGCAGGCTGAGCACGATCGCACAGACAGCGATCGCGAGCGGTCCCAGCAGTCCCGCGACCACCGACGCCGCGACCGTGACCGCGCCCGACCCGATGCCCGCCAACCACGCGCCGCGCCGGTAGCCCAGCCGCCGGAGGCGCCGGCAGCCCAGCGCGAGCGGCAGACCGCAGGAAACGACCGGGATCAGCCATCCGGCTGCCATCAGCAGCGACGGCCACATCTGCGGGTCTCCGGTCACGACCGTTCCCGGACCGAACCGCAGCGCCGCCTGCGCGAGCGCCCCGGCCGGCAGCCACAGCAATGCCAGCGGCCAGAACCCGTGCCGCGCGATCCATCCCCGCCCGTTCATGCCATGGCGATGCACCCGCCGCGGCGGCAATGCAAGCACCCCGGAACCACCGCAGCCGAAGAGGAAGAGGAGAGCGGACCGGGAGCGAAGCCGCTGTCGGAGAGGGAGCGGCAGCATTCGCTATCGGGGAGATCGGGACATGGCAACATTGACCTATGCGGGGATCGGGGCACGCGCGACCCCGGCCTCCGTGCTGACGGACATGACGGTGATCGCGGAATGGCTGGCGCGGACCGGCTGGACTCTGTCGACCGGCGGAGCGGACGGGGCCGACAGCGCGTTTGCGGCGGGGGCGCCGGTGCAGCAGAGGACGATCTGGCTGCCGTGGCGGGGCTATAACGGACATCGCGGGCCGGACTGCCGGGTGCTGTCGGCGGCGGCGATGGCGGCGTGCATGGAGATCGCCGCCCCGTTGCATCCCGCCTGGGACCGCTGTTCGCCGGCCGTCCGCAAGCTGCATGCCAGGAACGCGGCGGTGCTGGGATTGACGACGGATCGACCTATCGATGCGGTCGTGTGCTGGAGCGAACGCGGCGCGGTTACCGGCGGCACGGGCATGGCCATCCGTATCGCCGAGGCAAACGGCATCCCGGTTCTCAATCTGGGATCCATGTCGCCGCGTGCGGTGTGCGAACGGCTGGCCGCGATCCGCCGGTCCGCCTCCGTTTCGTAGAGGAAGAGGCGAGCGCCTGCCGGGCGAGTGTCCGGCAGGGCGGAGGGAGAGGAACTCCCGCGCCGATGCCGGATCGGTGTCCGGCACAGGTCGCCGGGTAGGGCAACGGCAAAGGAGTTCCCGCCATGTTTCGTCGCGATACATCTCTCGACATTCCGATCGGCAGCGATCTGCTGCGCGAGATCGGCGTCGATCGCCGCACCGTCCACGAAATCGCCGAGGACGAGCGCGCCATCCGGTGTTCCGACCGGGGCGCGGTCTATCCGGAATACGGCTTCGCGAGCTTCGCCCCGGAACCGGCGTTCGGGATGGCCCTCCAGGACGCGGCGCCCCCGGATCGGTGTCCGGGGCAGGCTCTGGAGCCCTGGGACCCGGCGTCGTCGCTCCCCCCGGCGTAATGGAGGTGGAGGAGGGCTTTTGGAGATTGAACGGTCGGGGGTTCGGGGGAGTGAACCCGGCCCCGGTCGTTCGCAACCCATCGTCAACACTTGGACCCATGAGGAGATCGTCATGGCCTTCGGATTGAACAA
>Ga0209022_1002427_pt1 | contig 15479 bp, 11 predicted proteins | sample PinacodermPK_FD_187300 | JGI IMG/M metagenome (GOLD analysis project Ga0209022, IMG submission 187300) | Host-associated microbial community of the marine sponge Aplysina aerophoba from Gulf of Piran - sponge pinacoderm, lysed by proteinase... | ecosystem: Host-associated > Porifera > Sponge >...
GTCATCTGTGCTCCGTAGCTCAGTCCACGATAGACATTTAGAGGTACTTTAGCGACTCCACCCTGACCACTGGCTAACCTGGAATCAGCACCACCACAAGGGGTGCCTGTGTCTACTCCACCTCTTTGAGGTTTACAGGCTGGGATGATGCACAAACTGATAGCGACAGATAACACCATAAGAATATGAGGATGTTTTTTCATAGGCAAAGTGTCTTTTAAGCAGATGGATTCATGTATCTGAGATTTCGCAAAGATGGTAACAACGTTGAACATAATCCATTGATGATACAAGGATTTTTAAGTATTAATATAGAAATTTACTGGCTAGGTTTTCTGTTTAAGCTTCATATTTTGTTGTTTAAATACTTCTTTTTGATCACATTCCCAACCTTTCATGATAAACAAACATTATCTTACTTAGCCGATTTTATCTTATACTTAATCCAGATTTATGGTAATACTCATATATCTTTACGAACGACGCATAAGTACCATTGTTTTATCTGATCCATAATTTGAAACTACATCAACATACATATTTGATCTTTTTGCTTTATGACACGGTGCTAAGTAGGACTGATACATAACTATCATTATAGCATAAAAAATAAATTGATTACGCATTTTATCTATAAATCATATGTACAGTTTTTTTATCAAAAAACAGAAAAATCTCTCAATCCCTTATGTAGATGTAGCCGAAAAATGCGAGATTGGAGGGGCGCTCTTCTTGCGAAACTTCAGATGTATGTCTCAAAAAGAAGTAGAGTTACGAGCTGTCCCATATTGAACAGTTCGTAAGTATTAAGTTAAAGCAACACCTAAATCAACATAGAACTTGTAGGTTAGGAACTTAATGAAAAAATAATTATATAGACTAATCAAAATAGCACCCTATTCTGATAACAATGGTACTTGGTTTGTATGCTCGTTATTTTTATCACCCAAATTCTATACACACTTATGGTTATGGTAAGTAATGCAACCTGTACATGCCACCACACCTACACCGCCGCCCCTTGAACAAGCTTTGAGACAGGGCATTCCATCACAGTAACAACTGTAAGTAAAATAAGAATAGTAAGAACTATAAAGAGTGAGCTTTGTCTTTTTTGAATTTTTGAAAAAGACCCAGCTTTAACCAGCCCTTAAGATAGATATAAGCCGTTTTTAAAGAATAATCCTTTTGGTCTTCCTCAGACCAGGTTTCAATAGCATTTTCAAAATCTATACCAGCTTTTTTTTGAATATTTTTTTGAGAATGATGAGACAAAAAAGATCCTAGCTCTTTTTTAGCAATATGACCTTTGAGTTCATTTTCTGATGGCACTTTTTTAGCATTGTTTTTGCCATTACTACCACTATGATCACCTTCTGACGTATTATCTGAGGATTCTTCAACAATAACAATATCAGGAAGAATACCCTCTGTTTGAATAGAACGCCCACTAGGAGTATAATAACGGGCCACAGTGATTTTAAGCCCTCCTCCATTAGGTAAAGAAATAAGCGTTTGTACAGAGCCTTTACCAAAAGTTTTTTCTCCCATAACTAAAGCACGCTGATGGTCTTGTAAGGCTCCTGCAACAATCTCTGAAGCGGAAGCCGATTGAGAATTAACCAATACAATGATAGGAAACTGGCCAAAAGTATTTTGCCCAAAAGCATACTCTCGATCAACCTGGTTAGGATCACGACCTAAAGTGGAAACAATCACACCGCTATCTAAAAACAAGTCCGCCGTTTTTACCGCCTCACCTAATAATCCTCCAGGATTATTACGCAAATCAAGAATCAATCCTTTTACAGAACTCTGCTTGCTCAAATATTCTCCTATTTCCTGAGCTGTCTCTTCTTGAAAATTAGTTACTTTAACATAATGAATTGCCTCAGACAAAGATTTAGCAAACACACTTTTTGCCACTACCACCTGACGAGTCAGTTTGATGTCTATGGTTTTTCCAGCACGCAACAAAGTCAGAACAAGTGAAGTACCAGGAGTTCCACGGATCTTATCAAACTTGTCTTTGCCTTCTACAGTGTTGATATTCACACCATCAACAGCAACAATCTGATCTCCTTTACGCACACCATTCTTATGAGCAGGACCTCCTTCAACCACCGATGAAACCACAGCACTACCCTGAGAGTTCTGAGTAACAATCAAACCCACTCCACCATACTGGCCCTTGGTATAGTCATGCATACGCTCAAACATCACCTTGCTCATCATAACCGTATGGGGATCCAAACTAGCCACCATCCCTTTAAGAGCAGAATCCACCAATTTAGGTACCTGAGAATGAGCAGGATCCACATATAAATGCGAAAGATGATGGAGTGATAGGGCAAATAACTCTAAAGAAGCAAAATGCTGCTCTAAATCATTGCTATTCAGTAGATTCTCAGTACTATCACCCACCTCAGCACCATAAACATCCGCAGATAACAACAAGATCCATACAGATACCAAAAGAAACAATCCATACTTTCTGCTTATGTTTATGTTCATACTCTTAACCTTTTATGGTTGATGAAATAGCTATGGTTTATTAGACAAGGGTTTATTAGACAAGGGTTTATTAGACAAATGCAATGGTGACGGTTTACGACGTGAAGAAATATGACGCCAAAGATTCTCAGCTTTAGCCTTATCTTTTTCTAAAACCTGTTTATTTTTCAAATAACTTGCAACCATTTTGCGCGCCACATCGTGATCTCCAGGATCTGGTGAAGCAATATAGTACAGTGCCAGCTTTTCTAAGGGAATAAAACAACTTGAACATACATAAGACCAACGCTTATAAGCATCTATAGCAGCAGGCTTATTATTAACACGATCATAAGTTGCTGCTATTCGCGATAATGTCAGCATAAAACTGGGAGAATGATACAAAGCTTGTTTATAACTCTCAATGGCTTGTTGATATCTTTTTGTAAGCTCAAAAACATAACCACGATTATGATGAAGACGTCCTAAATAAGCATACGGCTGATCTTCATGCATTTCTATACCACGATCAATAACCTCCAGTGCTTTATCAAACTGCTGTGCTGCTATGTAAGAAGCACTCATATTTAAAGCAGCACTAGGAGAAGGATTCAACGCATATGCCTTTTTCATCTCTTCAATAGCCCGCGAATAATTACGCAGGGAAATATGAATAAAGCCCGATAATGTCAAAAGCTTGTCATTATCAGGATAGCTCCTCAACAAAGGCTCTAGCTCATATTGAGCCGCAGTCACCTCCCCATCATCAATTTTGGTTTCCATGATACGGATACGCGTGGTAATATAATCTTCTTCTTTTTTACTCATACCAGAGTCCCATAGCTGACAGCTTGCGCTGACAACCAACACCGCTATCCAACACACACTTTTTGCCACAGATGAACAAAAAGACAAAGATAGCCACAATGCACTTCTACACTGCAAAAGATCATCCTCCCCATCAAAACCGACAGACTCACAAAACTCCGCACTATAAAACACCATAAGCTTCTGACAAATATTAACACAGAGAAGCCCAAAGAACATCACAACCATGCACATAGTAAAGCATCATCAGCATCTCTATCAAAAGCCTAAAACGCCCTAACCTACCAAATCTTAACTCTAAACAGGAGCACACAAAGACAGCAAAGCATCATGCCATAACTCACTCATACCTAAGCACTGACACGTCTTTCTATCCGTACCTGCAAACCAGAAAATCATAATCTATTCAGCTTAAGCCCAAAACGCCAGTCTATATTTCATACCTATATCAGCACAATAAAAGCACGTACTCTCTCTCCCCTTGACCTTACAAAGATCATAGAGTATAAAACTTCGAATGTTTATGCTCATGCTCACATGGAACCATAACGCGTCAACAGATAGCTTACACCCCTGGCCCTCCACATTCACGATCAACAAAACAAGCAGGTAAGTAAAAGTGCACAATAAAACCAGCACACATAATCAACATTTATTGTTCAAGATGTTCAAGATTCTCACCGACACATTTAAACTCAAGAGCACAGCCCTTGGCAAATACTCTTGTATCATCCTACTAGGATTGTCTTGTTTGATAACACACAATCACATCTATGCCTCAAGTCATGAAACCACTTATGACAAAAAAACCAGCAGTGCAAAAAACACCGAGCAGCCAACATGCCACACCGAGCAAACCTCAACAGAAGATAGCTTAAAAGCACAACCAGAAGTTAACACTCCAAAGGCATCAGAAGCCTATCTACTCGGGCAAAACACCAAAGAACACCTCAGCCTTGATCATATATCCGTTAACATGTCAGTTAGCGCATGTAACAACGTTCACACACCCACAAACCTCACACAGCAGACCATCGCCACAGCTTCTGCACTCACCATACCACTCACTGGCTTAGCTAGTGCAAAAACGAGTGCAAAAATAAGTTATATTTTTCCAACAATACTCCAAAAAATCCAACCAACCACAAAAATCCTAAACGGTCTGCAACATACTCTCTCTCATTTCCCCGCACTCAAACATCTTGCAGGGCTTGTATTAGGAGGAAGTGCTTTTACAGCCTATCTTTACCATAAAATATCAAATGATCACCGAAATATATTCCCCGTAACAGAACACTCCGCTTTACCAGCAACCATACATCAGTCCGTAACATCACAAAAACCGCATACACAACTTGCCAACAATGCATTTCTTGCTGAATCTATAGATCCATATACAACCGAAAACAAAAAAAAACCTGCTCTACCACCACCTTCTTTAGATTCAGTGCGCTCAGAAGAAGAGAATAAACCAGCCGAAAAACACAAAACTCATAGCTTACACAAGTTATGGCAAGAGTTTCATAACTCCCATTTCACAGAATACTTCTATGATCGTAACCACAGCACAACAACTGATCCAAAACTTGTGAGATTGGCTATACATTTTTTACAGCTCAAATCAGAGCAAAGAAATCACATGTTTCTAAAATTAGCTAAAGCCTCCCAAAGTAACACATCTCACCAGAACAAGATATCCAGCTTATGGATTACAGACAAACAACTTCAAGATCGTTTCCTGTATTCGCAATTGGTAAGCTTTAAAGAGTTTTACATATTTCTAACCATGCTGTTTAAATACCCACCATCATACGATCATCACTTAGCAAAACTATACAACGAAAGCATCGATCAAATTCATGGCCGAAAAAATATTATACAGAAATATTTTAACAATTTTTCCCAAGAAACTTCCCGACGCTATGGAGCTGTACAAGGAAAAACTGCCACTATTCAGGATTTCAAAAACATCATCCAACAAATGACACCCATAGAAATGCATAGCCGCCTTCGAGCCATCAAAACCAAGAGCAATAAACCCGCCCTCAATGACATCGATGTTTTAAAAATCAAAAAACAACACCTCATCTATTTCCTATCCATTTTAACAAGACCTTTTGAAAAAAATATCTATCTTACACATATCCTTTCTTTAAAAGACGGCCCACCACTTCTATCAGCAAATGATATTTTATACAAAGAAAGCTTAATTGACAGATTTAGAACATACCTCAAAAGCAATACTTATACACTAGATTATACCGAAGATCTAAATAAAGACCGAGAAAAGATATTCTCAACTATAAGCGAAGCAACCATCAAACAAAACCTTACCCGCTTTAACATAAGTGGAAAAAGACAATTTCCACATAAATTGATCAAAAAAACAACCAAGCCGCTTATTATCCAATTTCTACAATCAATTTATGATAAAAGAAAGTATCATGATCTATTTTTAGCTATCATTATAGGCCATTTTGATAAGTTTCATCAAAAAGACATAGCTACCAACATAGAGATACCTATCGAAGAATTTATTTATATAAAAAGCAATGTTATTAGTTTATTCACAGACTTTTTAAAACAAAATATTAACTTAGAACAAGGCAATACAATAGAACTATCTTTTGAAGAAATTGAAAAACTCTTCAACAAAACAGAAGAAGATAAACTACTTAATGCCATAAATAATTCTGAAATATTTCAAGATATAGACCTACGAACTTATCCTAACTTTAATTTAAAAATAATCAATGAATTTATGACAAAGTACATACAAAGCAATGAAGACAAGCACCTTTTTTATAACTCATTTCTAAAACTAGATAATGGATCAATATCATATATTTCAGATTATTACCAAGTAACAATGTATAATCTTAGTAAGAAAATGTCAGACTTTAAAAGTACACTTTTGCATTTATTTCAATACGGGAAAGCCGCCTACTACAAAAATCCTCAACATTACTATCATCAAGAAAACATAGATTTTGTATCTTTAAAAAATAACTATCACAAGCTGTTTAATGCAAAGTTAAAAGTTATACAAGAAAGAATCAAATCGTATCTCTATATTCACGATGATACCAACGACAACTATGATTACTTAAATGAACAAAACATCCGCTATATCCATGATATTTTGCTCGACTCCTCTTTTAAAAAACACATTTTTTATTCATTTATACTTCGCCTTGAACCAGCGAATTTTAAATATATAGGATATATTCATGACAAAGCAAAATCTACTGTAAAAAATGTAAAAACAGAAATAGTGCGCACGCTTACTGAAATAGCTACTCTTAACACCTACAAAAAAGTAGGCATGAATGCGCTTATTGATCCCAAAAACGTTAATAAATTAGAAAACCTTAAAAGGGAATACTACTCTCTTAAGAAGAGCGATATTATTAGAAGAGTAAAAGAAAATTTACACAATTACTTTACTCCAAAACATTATAATAAAGAAGATATAAAAGTATATCTTCACATCTTAGAATCCTTACGACCAGCTCATATCGATGAATTTATATACTATTCTCTTAAACATAAAGACATACTATGGATGCTCTATCTAACTCAAGTTGTAGGGCTTGGGGCAATGACAAACTTACAAATATCAGAGTCACACTTTGCTGATCAAACAACACTATCTAACCATAAAAAATACATTATATTTGATCTTCTAGAAATCATAAAAACCAGCAAAAACTATCAAAAACCTACTCCGATGATTAACAAATCTTTATCTCTTGAAGAACTTCGAGAATTATATAACTCACTGGATCATAAACGTTTATCTTCTAGAATTAAAAAAAGCTTTAACCTTCTTCCTGAAAGTTACAGAAAGAATATCGAAATAAATTATTACATCACCCAAAAAGATATTATTTCATTAAAGAAAGAAATATTACACTCTGATGTAAATGAACACATATTTTTAAGTAGCCTTCTCGTGCTAGATAACACCTCAGATACAGAAATGCAGAAAAAATATAAATATGATGTTTTTACTCTACGTAAGAAAAAATCAAACTTACTCAAAGATATATTTTTATTCTTATCAAACTCTTTTGACTACCCTAATACATCCTCTTCACCAAAGTCTTCGCATATTGCTGATTCGCTTAGTGATGCAAAAAAACGATACTCTAAATTAAGTGATGACGAGCTTATTGATACATTGTCTCAATCAACAGCTTTATCAAATTATGAGTTCATAAAGCCTTTTATTACTCCTAAAATCATCAAAGAAGCTACCACAATATACATTCAAAATAGAACTGGATCTAAAGAAAATCAATTAACTTGGCATATTTATCTTTGTCAAATTCTATCTATATGCAATATAACAATAGAAGATCTTGTGTTTGGCTATCACGTTAGAGAGAAACGCATTAAAATTATTTATGATCAAATCTCAAGAGGAATACGTTATCATCTATACAAATCACAGCCTCAATTAAGAGTTATACTAGAAGACTCTCCACATAAGAAAAGATTTGCTAGGAAAGTTAATTCTTTTTCTTTATATGGAGAATTACTCCCTGTTAAATATTTAAAGAATGTATTTTTTTCACTCAACGATGATGAAGTATTAAAGTGGTTTGAGCATCTGAATCTACAGAAAGATAGCGACGATCCAAAGATCACTCAAAAAGTTATAGATATCTTCACCTCTTCAGCTCTTCTATCTGAATTAGAGTGGCATGTTTTCTTCTTCTTTGTGATATCCTTAGACTACACCACTCCTGAACATCTTGCCTCATGGTATAATCTGAAAGGAGGAGATGATATTTTAGATATCAAAAATCAACTTCTAGAAAAACTTGATATTATTACAAAGTCAGCAAACATGAACGAGTATAAACTTTATACATATCTATATGAGCAAAACATTATCATCAATCCTCAAGGATTACTGGATGAAGAAAGTCGCGAAAATGATCAGGCAACATTTTGGCAACTCAGAGAACGCTACAGAAAACTAACCCATAAAGAGATTATCCATCATCTTCGTGGATCATCATCTAAAGCACTTGAAAATATTCTAAATAAGCTTGAAAAAAAGAATTTGAGCCCGAAGAAAATAAATGATATTATCCACAAAATAAACGATACATTTAAATACAATCAATTTCATTGGCACATATATCTCAGCTCATGCTTAAAACTTGATAAGAGCCAAGCCAAAGATATTGCACACATATATCAAAGACGTATTCATTACCTGTATGCCTTAAAAAGTGAGATGAACAAAACCATTGAAGATATCATCCATGATGCTTTAAAAAAAGCTAAGAAATCTAGCACTAACTAGTAACCACTCATATCATTTTAATAGCTTATAAAAAAAAATACGATCAGTGGATAGGATAGCTAGCTAACAGATGTTTACACATCTTCCGTGACTGTACTGATAATGGGTTTGATAGCTGAATTTTAGCTTGCCTGTAGGAATGTCAATAGCCTAATTACTACATACTCTCTGGTGGTAAAATGCCTAAAAGCTTTAGTCCCTGAGTGAGGACAGTAGCGAAAGCCTGCACTGTAAGTAAACGAAGATCTATGAGATCACTTTCCTGTGATGCTAATATGGGGCAATATTTATAAAACCTAGAAAAAATTCGAGATATCTCAAGTAAGTAATGACACAGCAATGATGGCTTATGTTGCTCCTTTGCTTGCAAGCAGACAACAGCAAAACGTGTTATTTCAAACAATAATACTCTTTCATAGCTAGAAAGCTTATCAGATGACTGCTTAAGTGTTTGCCATGGAAGATACTTAAGCTTGCTTACTTGCTCAGCTTTTTTTAATATGGAACACGCCCGAGCATAGGCATACATAACATAAGGGCCTGTGTCTCCTTCAAATGTGCACCAAGCTTCGCTATCAAAAATCAACTGCTTTTGAGGATCTTGAGCAAGCATCCCCCATTTCATTGTGCCACATATAAGCATTTGCAAAGTTTTTGACATCTCTTCATCTGACCAACGGCCTTCATACTTACTAAGATGTGCCTTCAAAGAACCTTCAAGCATCTCTACCAATTGCCAAAAACCAACCGTATTACCCTTTCTTGATGACATTTTCCCATCAGGCAATACCACCATCCCATAAGAAATATGTTCAAAGTTAGGCTTATTCACATCCGTCTGACTAGACAATCCCATCAATTCTAAACAAGCAAAAAGCTGTTTAAAATGATAATTCTGTTCATTACCCACCACATAAAGATAATCATGGATATGGCAAAAATCACGCTTTTTTCGATAAGCAAGAGCAAGGTCTTTGGTAATATAAAGAGTATTGCCATCACTTTTTCTAACCATCATAAAACCAAGATCTTTTTCTTTAAGGCAAAGTCCTAAGGCTCCATCTGAAAGAGTAAACAAACCTTTTTGACTGTAAGTTTCGAGAATCTCTTGAGCTTCAGTAGTAAGTTCTGATTCATAATAAATATGATCAAACTCCACATCCAACCACTTATATATGGATAAAAAATCATCCATACAACGCTGCTTCGAATCCAGCCATAACTCATAATAAGCACCACTCTTGCTTTCAAGCTCACGGAGAATAGAAGACAAAAGAGAATGATAGCTATCATCTGTATCATCTTCCTTAGCTTTAGCATCCTCTATCTTCGTGTTAGCTCTAACATAGAGATCATTATAAAATTCACTGGCACGCTGAGAAGCTGATGGCTTCTTTTGAGGATGTTTAGCCAATTCAGCTAAACACTTAGCAATATGAGTGCCTTCATCGCCAATATAATTGACCGCAACCACCTCATCACCCATGTAGCTATGCAGTAAACACAATGACTGTCCAAGGCATACATTACGACTATGGCCCACATGAAAAACCTTATGGGTGTTGGGTTGTGAATACTCAATCATCACTTTACGAGGACGAGCGTTCTTCTGATAACAGCTATCCAAAAATTCTCGCGTTTGAGTAGCAAAATGGGCGGTGTTTTTTACATCACAAAAAGAAGACCATCCCCTACTACCGTCAAGCTTTAAAGTAGAAAACACATACTCTGCAAGTAAAGATACATTCAAAGTGATATTGAGAAAACCACCCACTGCCACAAGATCACCAATCCACTTCTGCGGAGATGACAGCAAAGACTCTTTTTGTGCTGATGCCACAAGAGCTTTTGAAATATGCGATGGAGACAAACGAGTCGGCTTTGCTAAAAAAAAACACGGCAGTGCAAAGTCACCTAAAGAGATGTCCTTTGGCCTTTCAAGTGCTTCTTGAATAACCTTTTTTGTAACACAATCAACCACCGATGATGATGACAGATCCCATTCAGCATAGCTAAATAATACACAAAGCTCTTCGGCTACAAAGCCAGCTAAAGCATGATAAGCCGATGATTTCGTTAAACCCACCCTCCACACCTCTCAAAAGCAAAGAAATACTCCTATCAGCCAACGTTTCCAATTTCAGCTGGAGAGGCAAGAAATAAAATCAAAAAGATAAATAGCGCAAATATCACTGTGGTGATAAAAATCCATTTTAAAGATTTCGGCTCATCAGATAAATGCATGTACGATCCCACCACCAAAACAAATTTCACCAGTGATAATACCCCCAAAACCGGATACATAATCAAAGCATTGCCTCTGATAGTCTCAACCTTAAAAATAAAATACTCAATGGCTGTAATCACAACCAACACCACACAAATCACCCAATAACGCTTCACCGGCGAATGATGAACACGTGCTTGTGCTGGTTGTTCTTGCTGCTCAGCAGATGGGTCTGTTGTTTCTTGTGCTATCATGGACAGCTTCACTCCCTCCCAATCACTTATGAATTACAGATAAATATACAGATATACCACTGTAAAAATAACAATCCATACCACATCCACAAAATGCCAATACAATCCCGCTGTTTCCACCACATCAGCATTGAACCAACGATCACCACGTACCAAAGAAGTGACAAAAATCGTGCCTAACCATAGCGTACCTACTAATACATGCAAGCCATGACAGCCGGTCAGTAAATAAAAACTTGATGCAAAAAGACTGGTAGTAAAACCAAAATCATTGTGCAAAAAATGAGAAAACTCATAGTATTGAAAACCAAGAAACACCAAACCACCCAGTACCACCACAGCTGTCCAAAGACGAAACTGAAATAGATCGCGCCGACGACAAGCATCCAGTGCCAGCACCATCGCCACAGAACTCATCAAAAGATCAAACGTAGACCATGTGGTGATTTCAATATCAAATACCTGCTGACCACCAGGGGTGCCAGGAAGAATACTCGCCTTGTGGATCAAAAAATTGGTGATCAATGTTCCAAAAAGAAAACACTCCGAAGCAATTAACACCCACATGCCAAACTTACGGTTATCAATCCCCGTCTGAGTAGAATGGGCCAGAGCAGTCATACGTGTCTTCCTTAAATATTGGAACGTTCAAAGATATTCTACGGAGTCTCGTAAGACCAACCATAACTAGCAATCAATGTAATCAATATACCCGTACCTGCCACATAAAGACCTGAAACAGGAAAAAAGAAAGCACTGGCTATAACTGTGATACCCATAGCCAACACAATGGGCCAAAAACTCTGATTCGGCAAATGAATAGAACTCGGATCTTCTACATCAGGCTGATAAGGAGGATCTTCCACCTTCTCTAACTGCCCACTACCACTACTAGACACTGGCTTATACTTTTTATACCACCAATCATCCACCTGACTCACCTCAGGAGCTACAGCAAAATTGTATTCAGGAGGAGGACTTGTAAGTGACCACTCCAAAGTACGCCCATCCCACGGATCCGCAGGAGCCCTTTTTCCTTTCCAAAAAGCATAAATCACATTCACCAAAAACACTAAGCCACCCATGGCAGTGATATAAGCCCCCAATGAACTCACCACATTCCATAACTCCCAACCCTGATCAGGAGCATAAGTAAAATTCCGACGTGGCATACCCTGTAAACCTAGAAAGTGCATCGGGAAAAATGTCATATTGAAGCCTATCATATAAAGCCAAAATTGCCATTTTCCTAGACATTCTGAAAGCATACGACCAAAAAATTTAGGAAACCAATAATACACACCACCAAATATTCCCATAACCGCACCACCATAAAGCACATAATGAAAATGTGCTACCACAAAATAGGTGTCATGTTGATGATAGTCGATGGGCGGTGAAGCATGCATAATCCCCGAAAGCCCACCAATGGTAAACATACAGACAAAAGATATGGCAAACAAATTAGCCGTGGTAAAGCGGATTTGTCCTCCCCACATCGTCCCTATCCAATTGAAAATTTTAACACCTGTGGGTACCGCAATAAGCATGGTGGCAAAAGAAAAGAAAGCCGTGGCCCAAGCACCTAATCCCGTAGTAAACATGTGATGAGCCCATACAGCAAAGCCAAGAAAGCCAATAGCTGATACCGAATACACCATCACAGGATAACCAAACAACGGTTTCCTAGAAAATACAGGAATAATCTCTGAAACCATACCCATGGCCGGTAAAATCAGAATATACACCTCTGGATGACCAAATATCCAGAAGAGATGTTGCCACATCACCACCGATCCTCCCACACCTGGATCGAAAAAACCCGTACCAAAAGTACGATCTGTAGCAATCATAATCAAAGCCACTGTAATCACAGGCAACGATAGAAACAGTAAAATCTGAGTTACCAAAGAAGCCCAGATAAATATAGGCATCTTCAATAAACTCATACCCTTACAACGCATATTAACAATGGTTACAAAAAAATTGATAGACGATATCAAAGAAGCTAAACCAACCACCTGAATCCCTAAAATCCAGAAATCCACTGAGTGATCAGGAGTAAAGACTTTTGAGGTTAAATTCGCATAAGCAAACCAACCCACCTGAGGTACTTGACCAGCAATAAACGAATAATTGAGCAAAAGACCACCAAACAAAAACACCCAAAAACTTAAGGCATTCATGCGTGGATAAGCCACATCAGCTGCACCAATCATTAAAGGAATCAAAAAGTTAAAAAAAGCCGCAATTAATGGCATCAAAAACAAAAAAATCATAGTGGTACCATGCATTGTCACGAGCCCATTATAAACCTCAGCAGATAAGAAGGTCATATTAGGAAGCAACAACTGAGTACGCATCAACAATGCTTCAATGCCACCAAAAGCTAAAAAGAAAAAAGCTGAAGCAGCATAAAGGATACCAATCCTCTTATGATCTACAGTAGTCAGCCAACTGATAACGCCAGTTTTGGGTAAATATGTCGCCATAAATGCTTTCTAAAAACCTTACAATTTTACAGATCCTTAGCTGTAGAATACTGAATATACGCTGAGACATCCTCAATTTGTTCATCTGTAAGATCAAACTTAGGCATCAAAGATCCCGGTTTGAATGCTAAAGGATTTCTTATCCAATTACGTAAATTTTCCATAGTGTTTTTACGTGTACCCGCTCCCAAAGTACGACGGTTACCAAAGTTAGATAAATCAGGACCAATTTTAACAATCTCTAGATCCGCTGAAGGTGTACCTGCAATGGTATGACACGACATACACTGGTTAAACACCACTTCTCCTCTTTTTTCCTTTTCCGTTTTCACTTGAGGAGGTGTATTGTGTGATGCAATAAATTTTTGAAAAGCCTCCTTGCTCTTTACCACAGCCTCAAAACGCATCAAAGCATGGGATAAACCACACAATTCCATACACTGTCCTTGATAGTAATCCCCCATGGCAGAAGCATTGTCACTCAAAGGCGGAGAGTAATATACAAGTTTATTGATTTTACCAGGTATAGCATCTATCTTGCCACCAAAACGCGGAATATAAAAGCTGTGGATCACATCATAGGAGGTAATAGAAAAAGCTATGGGAGTATTTTCTGGCAACACAAGTTCATTAGCTGTAACAACATCATAGTCCACATACTTAAATTCCCACCACCACTGATATCCTATAACCTCAATCTTTAAAGCCTGTCCACCACGCTCAATAGCCTTAACCGCACGATCTTGTTTAAAAATGGATTGCCACGTAGGTACAGCGATCATAATCAAAAGTATGACAGGAATTACGGTCCAAACAATCTCAAGTACATGATTGCCTTTTACCTGCTCTGGTAAAGGCTGGTCTTCACCACGCGCACGAAATTTAAACAGAACATAGACCGTAGGAATCAATACAGCAAAGAAAACAAAAGTAACAATCAAAGTCGTCAGACCATAGACATGCATAATGTCGCGGCCCCAGTCGGTAATACCCACCAAAGTATACATGGGTGATTGTTCCATACCTGGAGAAAACTTAAGAGGAGCATCATCAAAGTAGCTGGCAAATACCATATTTGCACAGAGAGACTTCCATAACCCAAATATGACAAGACACCACCTGACAAAACAGGCACAGATCGACCTCTGCAAACCCTATTTCCTCTCTTAAACAAGACTATCCTAAAACAATAGAATAACTAGATACAAGATTATGTGCTCTTTTTTTGCGCTCTGACATAATTTGATTGGATGACACGCTCAGATGCTTTTAGGAATCGCTGCTTTTTTTCTGCCACATTACTGCTAGCTGCATTGACTTTATAACCGATACGCGTAGCTTTCTTCTTCACATCATCATAATAAGCTACATTGGAAATAGCCACAGGTGAGCTTTCATAAGTCAAGCCGGTTCGCTCATCCTTTCCCGCTTTCTTATGCTTAACCTTCACATTGATCCCATCAACCAGAACCCTGCTTTTGACAAGATCCAGGCTCTTAATAACACCTGTCTTGCCTTTGCTGTTACCAGCAATCACAACCACCTTATCTCCCACTTTCAAACGCGACTTAGTCGTCTTACCTAACGACTTCGCAGGTCTAGGGAGTTTCGCTCCTTTTCGCATATCACCTACCCTTAAAACCCCTACCAGATGCCAAATATATCACAAGAATGTGCGGTTAACTCTTACCAAGATACCAAGATACCAAGATACCAAGATACCAAGATACCAAGAGCTTATCAAAACCACTACACCAACTATCCTCATCAATAATCTAACACACATTGTATAAGGTTTCTTATTGTATAACTGTATAACGTATTCATTCAAATGGAATGGACAATAAGATCAAAAATATGGCGGG
>Ga0209022_1002438_pt1 | contig 15407 bp, 9 predicted proteins | sample PinacodermPK_FD_187300 | JGI IMG/M metagenome (GOLD analysis project Ga0209022, IMG submission 187300) | Host-associated microbial community of the marine sponge Aplysina aerophoba from Gulf of Piran - sponge pinacoderm, lysed by proteinase... | ecosystem: Host-associated > Porifera > Sponge >...
CAAGACGGCGACCTGGGATGCGGCAGTACCAACGGTGACGATTGGCGGGGTACCGGCCAAGATCAATTCAAACGATGCACTGAGCGTGACGTTCACGTTCTCGGAGTCCGTGACCGAGTTTACCACTGACGACGTGACGGTCACCGGCGGAACCAAGGGAACGTTCGCGGGCAGTGGCACAGCCTACACGCTGGCGGTGACACCCACCGGTTCGGCGAACGTGGTGGTGACGGTGGCGGCGGATGCGGCAACGGACGGGGTCAACACGGGTCCCGCTTCGGTGGCCAGCAAGACCGCAATCTGGGATACGACGGCACCGACGGTACCGGTGCCAGCTGCTCCGACCTCCCTCAATGTTATTGCGGGGAGCACCCGATTGTCGTTGTCTTGGCAGGCACCACAGGGTCCGCTGACGGGCTACAATGTCCACTACACCGCTTCCAGCACGGTGGATGCTAATGAATCCACGGTTGGCACCGACGTATCAACGGACTGGGTAGCTGTCACCCGAACGGGTACGACGGCCTCGCAAGAGATTGCCGACTTGGACAACGGGACACCATACCGGGTGCGGGTGCGAGCGGAGAACAGTGCTGGCACCAGTCCTTGGGTGACCCGCACGGGGACACCGCAGTCGGATGATGCGACGTTATCGGGTCTGGTGGTACGAAGCCGCACGAATACCGATGAAACGGTCTCGCAACTTGTCCTTGACCCGGCGTTTGCGTCTGATATATCGTCCTACACGGCTGTGGTCGCTGACGCGGAGACATCGGTGTCGGTCACTCCCACGGTGAACCATCCGGATGCCACGGTGGCGGTGGGAACGGGAACCAACGTGGTGGCGATACCCAGTGGGACAGCGAGCGATGCTATCGTGGTGGAGAAGGGTGAGACCATCATCTCCGTGGTGGTTACCGCTGCGGACACGACACAACAGACCTACACGGTGACGGTGACGCGGGTTGAAGGTCAGCAGTCGAAAGTTCCCGCATCCGCGCAACAAGAGAGGCAGTCGCGTTTAGGACGCACGGTGGTGACTCATGTGACGGACATTGTTTCGGGACGCGTGGGTTCAGACCCTCCCCCCGGAGCGAACGTGACGCTGGGAGGTCGGGGTGTCGAATTATCCCAACCAGACAGTGGTGTGGTCCTTGCCGACACGATGAGTGCACTGGCACAGGTGTTCGGTGTGCGAACAGAGACCCCGGTGGAGAAGGAAGGTCTGAACTTATGGCCGGGCGAAACACTATTTGAGTGGGACACGTCGGCGACGACCATGGCCACCCGAACACCGACGGGACGTGAACTCTTGCCCAACAGTTCGTTCCACATGGCTAGTAACAATGATGGTAACAGGCTATCCGTTTGGGGGCGTATCGCTTACGACCGCTTTGAGGGGTTGCAGGCCGGTGATACGGGTTCGTCGCGGTACAGCGGTGCGGTGACAACTGGCGTGATTGGTGTTGATAGAGAGTGGGACCGCTTACTTGCTGGCGTTGCGGTGAGCCGTAGCACCGACAAGGGTCGGTTTGAAATTACCGGACCAGACCAAGATGGTACCGGTGATGTGAGGAGTGTTGTGACCATGGTGAGCCCGTATGCACGGTACAGGGTGACGGACCGGTTGAGTGTATGGGGTCTTGTGGGCCGTGGCACGGGCAACACGACAATCACGTTTGACGATGGTTCCCCAGCGGAGCGGAGTGACCTCTCCATGAGCTTGGGTGCGTTAGGCGTGCGAGGTGCTGTATTAGACCGGGATACAACAGGTGGAATTGACCTCGCATTGAAGGGGGATGTGGTCTTTGGACGAACTCAATCGGATATGGTGTCAACCGACACAACCCGGTTCCGGTTGTTGTTAGAAGGTAGCCGTACCTATGGTTTGGAGAATGGTACGACGCTCCGACCCACTCTGGAAATCGGTCTGCGTTATGACGGTGGCGACGTGGCACGAGGAACGGGTGTGGTTGTTGGGGGTGGACTGACGTGGACGAACCCGACCATGCGGTTATCCACAGACCTCAGAGGGCGTGCCTTGTTTGCCCATTCCATTCGTGGGTATCGTGAGTGGGGTGTCTCGGCGGCGGTTCGCATCTTACCTGACCATCGCAAACGGGGGCTTTCACTCTCGCTTGAGCAAACATTAGGCACCGAACCGGGTGATGCCAACGCCTTGGTGTCAACAAAGAGCGTCGCGCAACTTGTTCCCGAGGACACGTCCAAACTGAACCCACGCCTTAATGGCGAGGTTGGTTACGGCTTTCCCGTTCAAAGTGGTCGGCTCACGGGAACTCCTTTTGTTGGCTTATCAGCCACCGAGGTGAGCTATGATATCCGCGTGGGTTGGCGACTGACACCGGCCGAAGATGGACCGTTCCAGCTGTCAGTGGCGATGAATCGACGCGAGGAAGAGAAAGGTGAACGTCCGACACACGGAATAAAATTCCAGATTGAGACAGGCTGGTAAGTTAACAGAAAACAGTAGCGTGCGATCATAATTCGTGAAGTCAATGCTTGGTAAGATTATCTGAATGGAGGTAAACCGATAAATTGGTGCTTTAAGGCCGAGAATGCGTGTATTAAACTGAAGTACCTTTAACCATCTATACAACAATGGCGGAATGCTAGTTTGATCGATTCACAGAAAAATCAACGAGTTCATTCAAGAATTGCTTGATTCCGTTATCAGGAAAAATCGCTAATTGATCTTTTGCTTTGTCGGCCCAAGACCAAGCCACCTGACGAACTTGCTTAAGTACTCCTCGCTTTTCAAGAATATCAAGCCCTTTGGTGAGGTCTTCATCCCTGACATTTTTACTTTGAAAAGCATTCAACCAAAATGTTCGCTCTTCATCCGTAGCAAGTTTTAAGGCATAAATTATGGGGAGTGTCACCTTCCCCTCGCGAAAATCATCTCCGACATTTTTCCCCATCGTTAATGGTGCCCCCTGGTAGTCAAGGAGATCATCCATAATTTGAAAGCCGATTCCCAAGGCCTCACCGAACTTGAATAAGGCTTGAATTTGGGACTCTGTACCATCAGCAATGATGCCTCCGACGGATGTAGATGCCGAGAATAAAGCCGCAGTTTTCCCCTTGGCAATGGTGAAGTAATCTTCTTCGGTCATCGTTGGGTCATTTTGCTTAACGAGTTGAAGGACTTCGGCTTCGGCAATAGTTGCCGAGGCATCAGAGAGAACTTCTAATGAACGAAGGGAACCTGAAGCCACCATTAATTGAAAGGATCGGGCAAATAAATAGTCACCAACTAATACAGCGGTCTTATTATCCCAGAGAAAATTTGCCGCAAGTTTGCCGCGCCGTTTTTGACTCTCATCAACAACATCATCATGAACAAGCGTAGCAGTATGTACGAACTCAACGGCAGCAGCAAGATCCAAGTGTTGAACACCTTTATAATTCAGTAATCGAGCACTAGACAAAGTCAATATTGGGCGTATTCTTTTGCCACCACCACTCAATATATGATCTAACACATCATTTATGCGCGCGACTAAATTTGAATTTGATCTTTGTTTGATCAGATGTTGAACCGCTTCTAAATCATCCTTGATGGCGGAGGGTAATGTAAACGGGTTAATCATGGAAGAGCATTGTTAATTGACGATGAATATCTATCTATGAGTAAAGAAAATTCGGGAGGATAAATGAAAGAACTATTCCAAACCAATGATCCGACAAAAATCGCATTTGCCTCAGCAATACTTGAAGGAGAAGGAATAAATTCATTCGTAATGGATGTGCATATGAGCGTACTTGAAGGTCAAATTGGCATATTACCAAGGCGAATTATGGTTGCAGATCAAGACTTCTCTTGTGCTCGCGAAATCCTAACTTGTTGCGATATTGAACTCCCTGAGGATAAGTAAGAGAGTTTTACCAAAACTCAACCAATACATAAAAATCTTAGAATGTGAATATCGGAATTTTTACTGACAAGTTCTAGTCTAAACATTTAACTTTATTGTCAACGTCAGGTCTTTAGTTGTCATTAAATGTAAGTGTAATCGCTGTGATGTTTCCTCGAGACTTGCTGACCGTTATACCATCGGCAATTTTATGAACGAGAAACCCCGCCATTTCGGTTAACGCATCTGGGTCGTCAAGCAGTCTTTCGGGGCTTGGTGGCTTGTTTACGATTTTAAATCCTTGTCCTTGATATTTGACTCTGAGAGAACACCCTGCTTCAAAAAAGCGTGCTGTAAAATTGACTTCTGGGTGACCTTCCAAAAGTTCATTAGAAGTGATGACATCAATGAGTTCATTGGTTGAGTGTATTATTCGTCTAACAGTTTCGGGTGATGCTCCCCAAGAGGCACCAAGGGACCACATCATTTTATCAAGACGAATATCCCAACCAGGAGTCAGATCAAGGTAATATGTGAGTTTTTTTCGACTGTAAATCAAGAACAAGGCATTGAGCGAGATAGCAATGCTGAGGGTGATGGCAAGTGGAGTTGAAAACAAAACAAAGAAGGTTGAATTTTCAGGTGCAGTCTTAGTAATTAATTCGTAGCCAACTCCCCCGATAATGCCTAAACCAATGGCTATGGTCCGGCGGTTATCAAGTAATCGCAAGGTCAGTACCCGAATACCTGTTATTGTAATAAAGACCCCGATGAAAAGCAAAATTGCCCCAACCACCGTTGTTGACAAACTATTCCATAGATAAGTTACAGGTGGAACAAAGGACATAGCAATAAACAGTCCACCAAGTACAAATCCAACAATACGGCTGACGATACCCGAGGTCACCGCCAAACCCACTGCTGGTCCAGAACTTGTCTGGGTAATACCGTTTAAGAATGAAGTCACAATATTGGTAATTCCCTCAGCCATTAATCCCTTTTGAACGCCCCCTAAATCAGGCTTGACCCAAGCTGCATTGTAAGATTTTTGTGCCACCACAACGATTCCAAAGCAATTTAATGATAATGCCAACCCGACTATCGCAAAATCTGGAATTAACCGCCAATCAAATGCCCAACCAAACTTACCAACCGGGGGAATAGAAAAAAGCTCATTTGACCAAATAGCAGCGATATCTTCTTGGGGAATTAATCCGGCCATAATGGCAATGAGTTGACCAATCACTAGACCAGCAAACACTGCGAAAGCTCTTAATGTAACTGGCGCCCATACACTAATGGCAATGATGATACCAAGTGTGATTAACCCCACCGACATATGTAAATTATTATATTCATACGCGGTGCCAATCCCAAAGATATTACGCAGACCTAAAAGCCCAACTTCAATCCCAATTGTAAAGACAGCGAGGCCTGCAATTTCAACCGGGATGATTTCTCTGAGACGATGAATTATGCGGCTAACGGCGAGTTGTACGACTCCGACAATAGTCAACATACCAAATGCCAGTCCAAGTCCACCGATGCTTGCCGCCGCGGCCATGGCTGGAAAAGCCGCCGATGAGGTATGCATCGGGACAAACAAGCCGGTTCCGACACCACCTCGATTGAGAGTTTGCAGAATAACCCCAATTCCAGCAGCAATCATAGTCAATGCAACGAGATTGATTTGCTCGGTCTGTCCTAATCCCAATGACCTGCCAAATACCAGAGGCAGGGTCATGATTGATCCAAGTAAAGAAAACTGCTGAAGAGCCGCAAAAAAAGTTACTGAAGCAGGAGGGCGGTCATCAACCCAGTACTTTATGTCTTCGGGTTTTTTTAGAATAGTTTCTTGCAATTCTTTACCGCCAAGCCACTGCAAAAGGCCACCGCATACCCAGCGGCTCAAATAATTTACGAATGGTAATGGAGGAGCCTATTGGCTCCTACCCTAGTCATTTGTTTTGTGTATCAGTGTTGTAATTCAGAAAGTCAACTTAATTCGGCAATCTTTTCCTTAAGATACAATTTCTCTTTTTTAAGTTGTGCGATCGTCAAATAATCAGATGAAGGTTTCTTTTGCTCAGCTTCTACCTTCTCGGACAGTGCTTTATGCTTCTCAATGAGTGTTTGCAAGAATTCCGTTTCTGACATTTAATCATGCTCCTTAATCTCAAATTAATGTTTCACGTTAATCATTATTTGTTATTCCTGAATAAGGCAATAAAAATTTTGTGAATTTCAAATATTTTTGGTTACTCGGAAAAATACATGTCGGCTACAATAGCGAAGGTCAATTGAACTGATTGCCCTATAACCTGATCGTGAAGAGTCATAGAGAGCGACTGTGAAACTTTCAATAGTACTTTAAATTTAACAGTTAAAGGATCATTATTGTTTTATTTGGGGGCAGCAATCCAACCAGTTGGAAAAGTTTATCAAGCGTATGCACGTGTAACATTCAAGGCATTTTCGACTATAAACTCTTTTCGGGGTGGAACATCTTTACCCATGAGCCTAATAAATAAATCGTTTGCTTTCGCTACATCTTCAACTTTAACGCGAAGCAAGACCCTTTCGCTCGGGTCAAGTGTCGTCTCCCAAAGTTGATCAGGATTCATCTCACCTAACCCCTTATATCTTTGTAAATTTAATCCTTTTTGGCCAATATCTAGAATTGTTTTAATCAGATCAGTGGGAGAATAAATTGCAACCTCTTTCTGTTTTAGCACCAATGTTGCTGGGAGTTGATAAACCTCGTTTAATTCATCACCCATAGCGGCTAGTTTGTTACATTCAGCGGTTACCAAAAATGTCTTTCGCAAGGTTTGAAGTTCCTCAACCCCGCGAAGGATGCGCCGGAAACTCAAACCACCATCTTGAGCAGGCCGTCCAATCCAACCCCGCTCAAATTCCTGCGCCGTCATGTCAAGTCTTTCAGCGATCTTATCAGCGGCACCTTGAGCATCATTTTGAATTTTGCCAGGGGACAGAACCTGGGCAATTGCACCATGTTCAATCGCTGGTAGCCAGTGGTGATTACGAAACTTTTTAAGAATTGTTGTGATGTTCTTGGCTTGATTAACTACTCGCAACAAATCCCCAGCAGCGAGGGTTTCGCCATTGCCAAGTTTAAGCAATGCCCCAGCGGCTCCTTGTTGTACCAAAAAGTTATCAAGTTCTGCCTGATCTTTTAAATAGGTTCCGGCATTACCTCTTTGTACTTTGTATAGAGGCGGCTGAGCGATATAAAGGTAGCCATTTTCAATAATTTCGGGCATCTGCCTGAAGAAAAAAGTGAGTAAAAGCGTTCGAATATGGGCTCCATCAACATCGGCATCGGTCATGATAATGATTTTGTGATAGCGTAATTTTTCAATATTAAACTCGTCACGTCCAATTCCAGCACCTAATGCCGTAATTAAAGTGCCAATCTGTTCATTGCCGAGCACCTTATCAATACGCGCTCTTTCGATATTGAGAACCTTACCCCGGAGTGGAATAACTGCTTGATTGAGTCGGTCTCGTCCTTGTTTGGCGGAGCCACCGGCAGAATCGCCCTCAACAATAAATAATTCAGAATGGCGCGGATCTTTTTCTTGGCAATCGGCTAGTTTACCGGGGAGTGAGGCAATTTCTAGGCCAGATTTTTTCCGTGATAGTTCTCTTGCTTTTCGCGCCGCCTCTCTTGCCTCAGCCGCTTGGCTAATTCGGATTAGGATCATTTTGGCTATGGAAGGGTTTTCCATCAAATATTCCATTAATTTTTCCCCAACCAATGTCGATACCGCAGTTTGGACATCAGTTGAAACGAGTTTATCCTTGGTTTGGGAACTGAAATCAGGTTCTGGGCGCTTGATTGAAATCACGCACGTTACTCCCTCACGGATATCGTCTCCATTGAAATTGACTTTAGCATTTCGGGATGGTGAAAATTCCTTAGCATAAGCATTGATGGTACGAGTCAATGCTGAGCGATATCCCATCACATGTGTTCCTCCATCGGCTTGGGGAATATTGTTCGTGTAGGGCATGACAAGTTCATGGTATGAGTCGTTCCACCAAAAGGCAATCTCCACACCCACATCCATCAAATTGCCGCTGATATAAATTGGAGTATCCATGGAAGAATTCCGCGACGCATCAAGGTATTCGACAAACTCTTTTACACCCCCTTCGGAATAAAACTCTTGTTCAACAACTTGGTCTTCGCGCTCATCGCGCAGAAAAACTCTTAGATTGGGGTTGAGATACGATAGTTCACGGAACCTTTTTTCTAATCGTTCCCATTCATAGCGCATATTATTGAATCGGTCATAACTCGCCATGAAGATAATTTTAGTCCCAGTTTTGTCGCCACATTCACCCACTGGTTTAAGTGGTTCAACCGCTTCACCATTGTCGAATTTAATGTAGTGCTGCTTGCCATTTCGACACACAGTCACTTCGAGCCAGTCGGACATGGCATTAACTGCTGAGACGCCAACTCCGTGGGTTCCGCCAGATACTTTGTAGCTATTGCTATCAAATTTACCACCCGCGTGAAGTTGTGTCATGATGACTTCTACGGCAGAGACTCCTTCCTCATCAATGATTCCCACTGGAATACCCCGGCCGTCATCTTCAACCGTGACAGACCCGTCGCTATTCAGGGTAATTGAAATGTTACTGGCATAGCCTGCAAGGGCTTCATCAACGCAATTATCAGCAACTTCATAGATGAGGTGGTGAAGTGCATCACCATTTTGTACATTCCCAATGTACATCCCAGGCCTTTTACGAACGCCTTCAAGGCCTTTTAGGACTCTAATTTGATCTTCACCGTACTCCTCTACAGGAGTAGAATTTTCTTCATTCATAGACTGCTCCACTTAATTGTAAAGATATATGATTATTCGGGAGGAATTAAACTACAAATTCCTCAATTTTATATGAGGAATTTTGATGAAATCCGATTGTCAGAAATACTACTTGTTTCTACACAACTATACAGTCAAAATTTAGTGACTTCAAAACTGTTAATAACTTTTATTGGTGAGTTCAAAGAAGGTAAGTAATCCAGAAGCATATGCAGCTATGACGGGGTTTTGGTTTCGGCTTCATATTTTTTTTGGAATTCTTTGCCCTGTATGATTTATTTCGAATGTATAATTGAAGGGACTCAATTAATTCCATGCTCATGTTAACCCGTTGAAAAATTCAACTTCCCCCAAAGTTTTCTTTCATTCCAATTGGCTTCCCAAATTATCATAAAGCAACTTTTGGTCAACACGTGTGACTTTCTTTCACCAATTGATTCACCAATTCCAAAATCTAAACTGATTTCGCCTTCAGTTTTAGCCTTGGTCTTCTCCATTTATCAAGGTTGACTGAGAAGCCGAAAATTTTCAGAATGAACTCTTTATATTTTGCGGCCTGTTTTAGCACCTTTACTTCAAGGCGGATCGCCCTTGAACGTTTTCAAGGGCTCTCTCATGCATCTGGTCCTGGCTTGTGCCACGGCCACAAGAGTGGTTCTGAGACAATTACTTTGAGATAAAAAATATTAGGAATTGTCTAATTGGGAATAAATTGGCATGCCCAATAATGATAGTTCAGAAGTGGATTAGAATTGAATCAATCAACTTTTGCAAATCAGGAAATAGCGGAACATTGTCAAGAAAGAGGTGCACTAATTTATCTTTCTCTAGTTTTTGACATTTATCTCAACCCTCAAGGTTAAATGTTGTGCACAGTATGACTATTTAGTGTATACTCAAAACATAAGGAGTGAATTATGCCCGATGCATTCAAAGCCGAAGAACTAGACCAATTCATAAATTCTGGAGACCGGGTCATCAATCCCTTTTTCGTTGGTCGTGAAGTGTACCAAAAGAAAATTGATAAATTGAATCAAACGATTTTGCAACGTCACAAAGAAAACGTCAGTGGAGTTGCCAATGGAATGACGCAAGTCATTTACGGAGCACCTGGGATAGGTAAATCCTCACTATTAGAAAAAATCAAGCAAAACTGCATTGACCAGATGAACAACGATAAACAAGGTCCCAAAACCATTCCGGTTATGCTCAACGACCCCGAAAACTTATCCTTTGAATATCTTGGTAGACGAATTAATGATACAATATCAGAGCTCCTTCCCTTCCTGACGATTGATGGTGTCAAGAATACTGTTAGAAATTCTCTCAAATCGCTAGAGAGTGTTTCAATTGCAGGTTTTTCGGCTGGATTTCGCGAAAACACTTCAACCGACCCCATCATTCCCAAGGGCATATCAATCATCATGATGATTGACGAAATCCAAGGGGTATCCACGGAGGCTGCTGGTGTTCTTCAAAGGCTTCATACAGGCAGCAACAATTTACCGATACTGCCAATCATGGCCGGGTTATCGACGAGTCCGGGCATTCTCTCAGAGCGTAAAATATCGCGTCTTGCCAGTGATTCTGAGCATCAATTACCTCCCTTAGCCCGTGATGAGATTAAGGAGTCCATTACCAAGTTTGTGGAATACTTCAATATTACTTCCACTCCTGAAGTGACCAACGAGTGGTCGGAGCGCATTATGGTCTGGGTTGATGGATGGCCTAAGCATGTGCAAAACGCGCAAGCAGCGGTGGGTCAACAACTCTTGACCACTAGTGGTGATTTAGCGAAGGTGGACCCTCGGATTGTAAAGCATTATGCGGCGAAAACACGTTGCAAATACTATTTGCAGCGATTTGGGAGGTATGACATGTTTCCTGAAATCATTGGTGAAATCATGGCTCAAATCGGCCCAACACCGAAACGAGGGATTGAGATAGAAATGGCGATTGAAAAGATAATTACAAAACCTCCCTTTGACAAAGCTATCCAGTCAAACCAGTTGCCCGAACTTAATTTAAATTACCTTCTTCGCCACGGTTTTATTGACAAACACCCTTTAGGTTCAGGCACAAGTAGTTTTAAGTGTCCAATCCCATCGCTCCAGTCATATGCAGTTGCAGAAACGGGGACACCTTTGCATATCTATGTGTGTGAAGGCAATAAAACTAAACTCATTAACGAATTAACGCCTAACTCTGATATCAATGCTGTAGATGATTGGGGTCGGACTCCCCTTCATTTAAGTGCCCAGAATGACTGGGTTGAGATTACCCAGCTGCTCTTGGATGAGGGAGCGGATCCTCAGATACGTGACCATCGCAATCGGCTGCCATTAGATATGACCGAAGAGGGGAGTGACACATACGATATGATTTACCAAGCGACCCATACACCGTCGATACCGAAACCACCAGAGCTGGATTAAGTTAACGATGATCATGAGCCGTCTTTTTAAGAGAACCATATCTGAAAACAAACGAGTTGGTTGGCAGGGTGCCAGGTAGAAGGGAGCAGCAATACTGCTTTCTACCCGTCGCCCTAACCTTTTCTTGCTTTGGGTTAATCGCTGCAAATTCAGCACTATATTTCATTGGATTATTTATCAGGTTATGAAGTCTAACTACCCTATAATCACCGTTGAATGCCGACTTGAGGAATAAAAACCCTAGCAGGAATAAACATAAGGCGCTGAAATCAATTAGCCCTTCATTGATAAACTAGCTAGTCAATAATTCTGTCTAATGAGATCACTCCCCTTTTCCGCAATCATGGCGGTCGCAGCGTTGGTATTTGAACCAATTAAACTCGGCATAACTGAACTGTCACAAACCCTCAAATTATCAAACCCATGGACTTTTAACTCAGAATCCACCACAGACATCTTATCGTTCCCCATTTTGCAGGTGCAAGTTGGATGATATGATGTTCGACCGAACTGTCTTGAGTAATTTATGTAATCCGCATGGGAACGAACATCTTTCCCTGGGAAGTGTATTGTTTTAATGTACTTGCTCAAAGAAGGTTGGTTGAAGATTTCAACACTCAGCTTGACCCCGTTTGCCGAGGTATTCCTGTCGTATTCGGTATCTAAGAAATTAGGATCCACAAGGGGGTTATCCGCCGGGTCGGAGGAAAATAGCCGAACAGTCCCACGACTCGTGGGCCTAAGGGTATACGAATTTAGAGTAATACCCGTACCAGTAGGGATTGAGGGAACACCGGCTTCTTTACCGGCACCTGCCAGAAAATGACACTGCAAATCGGGAACTGGTTCGCTTTTATCACTATACCAGAAGACTCCTCCCTCAACAACATTGGATGTAACTGGTCCTGATTTATAGAGGATATACTGCATTCCGGCTTTCAACATTCCAAGGGGGCGTTCATAATGATCCAACCCATATGGTCCTGTTAGTTCAGCAACAATATCAACTCCAAAATGATCCTGGAGGTTTTCGCCAACGCCGAGAAGGTCCATCACGACAGAGATGCTGTGTTTCTTCAGATGATCTGAAGGTCCAATCCCTGATAGCATCAAAAGTTTTGGGGTGTTTATAGCCCCAGATGCAACGATTACCTCAGAATCTGCATTGACAACCTGCTTTTGATTTCCCATTGCAACCTCAACGCCAGTGGCACGATTCCCTTCACACTGGATTTTTAATGCGATGGCTTTGGTACACAATGTTAAATTTGGCCGATTAAGAACAGGCTTTAGGTAACCTGTAGCGGCAGAACATCTTCGGCCATTTCGAGTTGTTACTTGATAGGTACCGGCACCTTCCTGCACTTCACCGTTAAAATCGGGGTTGTAAGGTATACCCAATTCTTGACATGCTTGAAGAAACGATAGAGTGATTGGTGTTGCATGATGCAAACTCGAAACACCAAGAGGCCCTTCGGTTCCGTGCCAGTGGCCGGAAAATACTGAGTTTGACTCTGATTTAATAAAGTATGGGAGTACTTCTTCAAAAGACCATCTTGGACATCCCTCCTCATTTGCCCAGCGATTATAGTCAATTGGGTTACCCCTAGTATAGATCTCGGCGTTAATCGAACTGCCACCACCAATGACTTTGGCTTGGGCATAGGGGATGACACGATCATGTGCGTTTTTCTGAGAAACCGTGGACAATCCCCAAGTCAAAGCCCCCGTCGTCATTTTTGCAAAGCCCACTGGCATGTGAATCCACGGATTATTATCCATGCCACCGGCCTCAAGAAGTAATACACTTACAACAGGGTTTTCCGATAAGCGATTGGCAAGAACACACCCTGCGGTGCCACCGCCGATGATGATAAAATCATATCCTTTTTCAAGTTTCATGCGAAAAAGCTTAAATTACCGTTCAATCAATTAAACAACTATTTAGTTTTATAACATTATTGACATGGTTGTCTATCAAGGATTATTACAATTCATGGAAAATTTAATTCTAGTATCTGATCAGCTTGAATTGATGTTTTTGACTTTCATTATTCTCTGTCATTCTGTCAACAGTCAACACCAATTAATGGAGAGCAGCATTTCTTCTTCAATAATCAGATCCATCGTGCATACCTATCCGGTGGTTTGGTTGGAGCAGACACTGGGAAGTATTCACAGAGGATCATCATGATGAATACGATAGGCAGAATCATTGGCTACGTTCATCTGAGCGAGAATGAGAATTAGTCTTGACAAGACCGTATCAAGAGTGGCAAGAGTTCAGCTCAATCACGCTATCGGGCTCAAATTCTGTTGTGAGCCAACAAAAACCCTCTTGGTGGTCAATATATTGAAAAGGATATACTGATATTGTAAGTGTGGGTAAAGCAAAGGTTGAACTCATGGATAATTTGAACACATACAAACAGTCCACCTAGTATCACAAAACCATTGAAATGATGTAGTTTGTTTGCATTATTCTCAGTCATTGTGTCAACAGTCAACACCAATTAATTGCGAGCAGTATAGCACAATTCGTGGCTCTGTCGGCGGTACGAAAGCTCCCCGAGATGGTGTGTTTGCGTTTCACAACGCGGATATCACGCTCCGCCAGAGTGTTCGTTGCCGGCACCTTGAGGTGATGGAGAACCACCCGTGTTTCGTCCCGGTCGGCGTGCACGCAACGAAGCCGGTTATGCCGGTCAGAGAAATTTATCACTCCGTGTATTTCTTGACATACATCACTCACTATAACTTACTTGCTTGTGGGGATACGGTTGTTTCAAAACTCAGCCAAATATGTTTCAATTGAGCCAATGAGTGTTTGACATGTACAACTTTATATTTTAAGATTAGATTGAAAGAGAGATAATCAATGACACAAGTAGCCTTTGATTCACTGACATCCGCCAAGCGTCTTAAAGACAACGGGTTTTCTGAAAACCAAGCCGAAGCGATTACGATGGTCATTAAGGACGGGTTAGAAGGGGATATTGCAACGAAAGCTGATATTGTTAAACTTGAAAGTGAACTCAGCAAGTCAATAGCCGAGACAAATAACAATTTCGCTACCATCCAAACAAAAATCAACGATATGGATGTACGCTTTGACAAAGTGGATGTACGCTTTGACAAAATGGATACAAAAGTTACTGAATTGGCCAATGATGTTACCCAAATCAAGAGCAACTTTAAGTGGGTGTATACGATTGGCGGCGCAATAGTATTCTTATTAGTGTTGCCTTGGATTGCAGAAACTTTTGTTCTAATAAGTAGCTAAAGTTAGTTTCTTAACTTCCGACGGTAACTACTCAGGTCGTCTCAATTTCAGATTATTGTCGTTTCCTCAATTGAGGAAGGTGACTATTGGGGTCAGGACCTGTGTTAGGTGTCTAGAAGTGGACCCTTTTGGTCCCATAATACCAACACCTCAGCGGCATCGGTTGCTAGTGTATCTAGTATCACAAAACCATTGAAATGATGTAGTTTGTTTGCATTATTCTCTGTCATTCTGTCAACAGTCAATACCAATTAATTGCGAGCAGTATTTCTTCCTAGTATCTCGCCATTATCCATCAATTCAATGAATGCGTGATACTAGTTTGACACATTCAAATCCACTGAGTCACATCGTCTGGCCCAACGGTTTGAGGTTAACCATACACCCAAGCACAGGAGTGGGTTGATTATGGCCGCAATTGCATTCAATGTCCTGAAGTCCAATGCCTTGCTCGGTGTATTGCGGATCGTGCGACGATGGTTCGGAATACCAAGGATTGGGAGGATTGAATGAGACAGCTAACCCGATTGATTGGCAGTTCAAAATCGAGGATGCACGCAACAAGATGATATCGCTTTATCCACCAATTCAATAAAAGCGAGATAATAGATAAAGTCCAATATGGCCACCTCTTTCTTGACTATTGGCTGTATTGTCTCGGCGGGAAGGCCAATTTAAATGTGAGGTGTGTGGTCATATTGATGATGCGAATGTGAATACGGCAAGGAATATTTTGGCTTCTGGAATTGGGTTATAGCTACACGGCGAGGGGCGTTGGCATTGGCCAATTCAATGAAGCGGATAGTTTGGGGAAATCATTCCTTTAACTATATATTACCCATAAAAAACGAAATATCTGCACTCTCATGAGTTCTCAATCAGGACTAAATTGGCAAATAATTTTGCAATTTATTGCAATACCGTTTATTTTCAGGGTAGAAGAAATTAGAGG
>Ga0209022_1002444_pt1 | contig 15366 bp, 8 predicted proteins | sample PinacodermPK_FD_187300 | JGI IMG/M metagenome (GOLD analysis project Ga0209022, IMG submission 187300) | Host-associated microbial community of the marine sponge Aplysina aerophoba from Gulf of Piran - sponge pinacoderm, lysed by proteinase... | ecosystem: Host-associated > Porifera > Sponge >...
GTTTTTGGCCCTCCCCCCCCCAAGAGAACTATAATCTTGCCCAAAAAGCAGCTCTCTAAGGGCTGACACACCTGCGCTTGCTGAGCGGCTGACACACCTGCGCTTGCTGAGCGGCTTCCACCACACCATTTCTCGTGTTCAAAAAACCTAAAAATGCATACAAGTATCCATCGATTTTCTTACTTCTACATTCTATCAGGTTAAGATATTCTCTTAGTCTGCACTGCTGTTCTGTTGAATCAGGAATTTGATATCCCAAAGCACGCGCAGCACCCTGATCCTTAAGTACCTTAAAAACACTGCTGTCTAAAAGATTTCCTTGGCTACACTGCTTGGCTTGCCAATTCTGAGTATCTTGCAGGATTGCTATAAAATTTTTTAAATGGCAGCCCCAATCAGTAGTGCCACATTCGTTAAAATCACTGTCAGCATGTTTGGCAGGTAAACAATTATAACCTCTGAAACGATAGCGCATACGCCGATATTCAGCGCCTTCAGCGATAAATTGATTTGCCAAACCAAACAACTGGATTGCCCACTTCTGATAACATTCAACATTTGGCGATCTTAATTGTTCCCAAAGAATGTCATTTTCAATATTATGCTGCAGAAAAAAAAGCGCGCAGCCAGACAATCTCTCTATTCGAGAGATTACTTCATCCTCCATTCGCAAAAACTGATGCAGATAGCATATCACATTATCACAGTGCTTTTTTAAAACAAGAGGATCTCGCATAAAAGCGGTATTTTGCTCCAAATATTTTGACCATAAATCTAAAAGTCGCAAAATCTGATCTTCTGGGCTCTGATCTTCTGGGTTTTGTAAAGTTTCTAGTGCAGATATTAATTTCCAAAACTCTGAACACACAGACAGTAGTCCATCTACCCTCTGACCTCTCTCGTTTTGAGCGTCGACAAGATCCCCTATCAGGCTTCGTTTCATTTGTTGTATATAAGGAAATTGATCTCTCAAAGTAGCTTCAGCTGTCTGATCACACACCACACCGAACACACTTCTTTGTAAACTCTCTTTTTGCCGACTCTGCCTTGCTTCCCAGAGCTCAATTTCTTTCAGTATTTTTATAAAAATGTCCAAATTACCGCACAAATCATTTTTTTGAAAATCACATGTAACCTGTATAGGTGGCAACACGATATCGCCATCATCATGCAATACCTTCTGAGCTTTGACGATATCTGAAAAATTCCCCTCCGCCAAACGCCTCAATAAATCCTCAGCGCTAATAAATTCAGCGAGTTGTCTTCTTAGCACCTGGTCATACAAATCAACATAATTCATGCCTAATTGTGGAAAACGTCTGACGTATCCTGCAAAATCATACTCTATAAAAAAAGGCGCGCAGCGAGCTAATTTCTCTAGCCGAGTACTTATTTCTCGCTCCATTTGTATAAACTCATCCAGATTGTCCCTCACATTCTTAAGGCGCTCTTCCAAATTTAGGTGTGCACATTCTTCTTGTAACACAACAAGAGGGTTCTCTTTACTCCTAAAAGCTCTCTCTTTCTCCAAACATTTTGTAAGCATATTTAAGCATTTGCACATCTTTCTTTCTAGGCCTTCTACCACGATTCTCCCATAACTTTTAAGATTATTTTTGAGTACAGATTTATCACACAGTCTGGACAAATCACTCCTGAACGAAGAATAAACAGCACCCTGGACAATACCATCAACGCTATTTATGCAAAGAGAAATCGATGTGAGATGTTCTTCCGCCAAACGCTTAATATCTTTGATGACTTCCAGAAAATTTTCCCAACGGGACATGAAGTCATGAGGATCAGCATCTTGAGCCGGGTAAGAACAAACCTCTTTGTCCTTGCCGTTCAAAAATTCATCAACTACAATCAAATCATCCACCTCAGGGCCTTGCATGCAATTTAGAGAGAAATAACCGTTTAAATCTCTTGCGCACCATACCAGATCGTCTCTAGCCCTTTTATACGGAAGGATAGGAATCGCCCTAAATTGCGCACCCATACTGTTAATAAAATTTTGATGTAATGTTAAACCTATGTTTCCAACAAGAATGTCTCTTTCAGAACGAGCGTTAGAAAAAAATTGCGCATGTTCCTCAAAAACCTCTCGCCGAGCCCGAATTTCAGAACGCTGTTTCAATAAATGCCTTAGTTTTGCTTTCAAATCCTCGATTTCAGCCTGATTCCGCACTCGAAAAACATCCGCAACACTCTCACTTAATTGAACGCCTGCACCGTATGCCTGCAATGCAGTCAGCACACACACTATCATTATACTGATTGTCTTCATGGCTAGATTATACTAATTTCCTTCACTTTAAACACATCTATATTCTTCTCGTTCACCCCAAAGTACGTTCAGCTGTTTAATCCACCACACCGAACAAACCTTCGGCCTAAAATCATTTTTTGGCGCTCCAGAACATGAGTCGGCTCAAAAGTGAGACTGGTTCAGGTTTGGGTGCTACCATGTACTCTTTTATTTTTAAAAAATCTGAAAACGCAAGCAAGTGTTTATCTATCATCTCACGTCTCTTGTTTTGATCGCTGATAAGATTCCCTAGCCTTCTGCTTTTCAATATTTCTATATAAGGAAATTGATATTCCAAAGTAGCTTGAGCTGTCTGATCGCACAGCACACCAAACACACTTCTTTGTAAACTCTCTTGTTGCCGACTCTGACTTTCTTCCAAAGCCTGAACTTCTTCGAGTATTTTTATAAAAATGTCCAAATTACCGCACAAATCATTTTCTTGAAAATCACATGTAACCTGTATAGGTGGAAACACGATACAGTCATCTCTCTCATGCAAAACTCTGAGAATATCTAGCAAATCTGGTCCATAACCAGCAGTGAATTTCTCAGCATCAAGAAATTCACTTACTTGCTTTTTTACCACCTTCTCATACCAATCAGCATGCGCGACGCCTAATTGTGGAAAACGTCTGACGTCTTGTGCAAAATCATAGCGAATGAAAAAATGCGCGCATCCAGCCAATCTCTTTAGCCGAGCACTTATTTCACGCTCCATTTGTATAAACTTATCCAGATTTTCCCTCACATTATCACGACGCTCTTCTAACGTTAATTTTGAACTTTCTTCCTGTAACAAAACAAGAGGGTTTTCTCTAATCCTAAAAGACCTCTCTTGCTCAAAACTTTTTTCAAATACATTTAAGAGTCCGCACATCTTTTTTGTCAGACATGCGACCTGGCAACTCCTATACTCTGATATATTCTCTCTGAGTACAGATTTGTCACAAAGTCTGGATAATTCACTCCTGGGCTGACCGCGGACCTCATCCTGGTTAATAGATTTAAGACTAACTGTGCACTCAAGAATCGATATAGAATGCGTTTTCAGCAAACACTGAATACCTTTGATTTCTTCCAAAAAATTTTCCCAGCGGGACATTAAGTCATGAGGATCAGGTCTTTCTATATCCAAGGCGCGTACACCTAGATCAGCTCTATTCAAAAATTTATCAACTGACATCAAAGCCCTAACCGCAGGTGTTTCTGTATAACTGCGACCGCGAAAGCAAAAATCCCTTAATGCGCAGAGAGCAACTGTTAGCTCATCTCTACTATCCTTATACACAGCGGCATTCACCTGACTGTATTTCTCACCCATACTGTCAACAAATCTTTGATCGAATGTTAAGCCTATATCTCCAATAAGATCTGCATTTTCAAGATTACTGCTATCAAAAAATTTCGCTTCCGTAGCCAAACCCTCTAGCCGATCCTGAATTGCACACCTCTGTTTCAACACTTGTCTTAGTTTTGTTTTAAACGGCTCGAGTTCAGACTTATGCCGCACTCGAAAAACATCTGCAACACTCTCATCACTTAATTGGACGCCTGAACCGTGTACCTGCAACGCTGCCAGCACACACACTATCATTATATGGTTTATTATTTTCATAACTCGAAAATACCATAAAAAAAATCATAACACAAATACTGTATTACTGTATCAAGAACTCAAATCAGTAAACATCTTTTCCTCATTTCAAAACTTTTTCATAGACTGTAAAAAGTTGCTCACCTCTTGTTTTATATCGTCTGCTTTCCGCATATACACTCTTACCCCTTCATAATCACAATTCCAGAATATAGGGACAGAACGGCTCCAGAGACTGGGGGGTGAATGCGGATATTGAAGCGGATCTCCTATCAAACAAGGAATTTCTTTGAGTGTTTCTATAAAACTTTTCCAATTAGATACTAAGTCACTAAAATCAAGATCGTCAGCAGGATAGGAGCCAGCCTCTTTGCTACAGTGATTATTCAACTCTTGATCAATACAGCAGCACATTGCGATTCCATTGCGCAGATAGCGAACACACCTCTTACAAAATGCGACCATCCGCCCAAATTTTCTAGAAGCCTCTTTGCTACAGCTATTATGCAACTCTTTATCAATACAGCGGCACATTGTGATTCCATCGTGCAGAAAGATAATACACTTCTCACGAAATGCGACCGTACTCGGTCCAAGTTTTCCAAAATACTGATACCCCTCACTTTGCAGAAGGGGTGCATCTTCAGGATTATTTTCACTAAAAAATTTCAGGTAGACAATCACGTCCTTTATCCGAGCAAGCAGTTCTTGGTTCTGCTGATCGAAAAGTCTTAGTGTTTGAAAATGCTCTGTTTCACTCTGATTCCGCAATCGACCAGCAGGATTTGCACAAAAATCATCAACTGATGGAACCTTTGCGCCGTATGCCTGAAACACAAGCAGTGCACATAGTACCATATTGTTTATTTTTTTCATGACATATTTTACCATATGATTCAAAAATGAAAGATCTGTTAACTTTGATCATAACTCAAAAAGTTGAGAGGCATTACGGACCTGCTCACAAGACAACTATAACCTTCCCCAAAAAGCAGCGCCCTGTCTGACACACCTGCGCTTACAGAACGCATACCACCTCACAATTTCTCGCTTCCAACAATTGTGAAAATAAAGACAAGTGTTGGTAGATCTTGGCACGTCTACTTTTTATCACGCTACGATAATCTAATAGACTGAACTGCTGTTCTGATGGATCAGGCAATTTATCTCCCAAAGCACGTTCAGCAGCCTGATCGCGCCACATCTCCAAAGCACTGCGGTATAAAATCTCTCCTTGGCTAGCCTGACTCTCCTCCCAATCCAGAAGACCTTTCAGTCTTTCTATAAAATTGTGCAAATTGCAGCCCCAATCATTAGTGTGAAATGCGTTAGCTTCACAGTCAGCCTGTGTGGGTGGCAACACGCTATTGGCATCATTTGCAGGCAAATATTTATAACCGCTGAAAAGGCCGTGCATACGCTTATATTCAGCACCTTCAACAATAAATTTATTTGCCAAAGCATACAAATGGCTTCCCCACTCCTTATACCACTCAGCCTTCTGCGGGCTTAAGTTTGGCCAAAGGATGTCATTTTCAACAGTATTCTGAAGAAAAAAATACGCGCAGCCAGATAAGCTCTCTATCCAAGTATTTATTGCATACTCCATTTGCAGCAACTGATCCAGGTGGCATATCACATTATCGCAGCGCTTTTTTAAAACAAGAGGATCTTTCACAAAAGCGATATCTTGCTTTAAGTACTCTGACCATAACTCTAAGAATCGGAACATCTTATCTGCGGGGGGTTCTAGTTGAGACACTGTCGTTTTCAAAAATTCTGAAAACCGCAACAATTGTTCATCTACCACCTCACTTCTTCTGTGTTGCGCGTTGGCAAGAGGCCCGAGCAGGATTTCGTTCATTTTTCGTATATAAGGAAATTTATCCCCCAAAGTAGCTTCAACTGTCTGATCGCAAACCACATCGAGCAAACTTTTCTGTAAAATCGTTTTGTGGCGACTCTGCACTTCTTCCCAATCCTTAATTTCTTTGAGTATTTTTCTAAAAACTTCCAAATTAACACACAAATCATTACACTTAAAGCCGTCAAAATCATATTCAACCTGTATAGGTGGCAACACGCTATCGTCATCACTATCATGCAATATCTTCCGAACGCTCAAAACATCTGAAAAATTCAACTCCATGGACTGCCGCAAGCAATCCGCAGTATTCATAAATTCAGTTGCGTTCAATCTTACCACAGAATCATACCAATGAGCATGATCCATGCTTAATTGTGAAAAACGTCTGACATCTTCTTCAAAATTATACGCAATAAAAAAAGTCGCGCAGGATGCCAATCTCTCTATCCGAGTACTTATTTCACACTCCATTTGCACAAACTTATCCAGATTGTCCCTCAAATGATCACAGCGATTGGGTAATGCGCTCTTTGCTTGGAACGCAAGAAGCGCACATATTATCATGATATTGTTGATTATTTTCATAAATTGAGTATACCATACAAAATCACAACACTATACAGAAACAAAAACTTAAAGAGGACAACATCTTTCCCTCATTTTCATGTTAACCTTCCTTTACTATCTTCCAAAGAGATTCTAACGATTTCTTTCTCCTATATCGATGATATTTGTCATTTTTCTGGAAAGAATAATAAACGCCAAGTGGCTATGGCAGAACTCGTATGCGCACACTTGCGCTTTGTCCTTTGGCATCCTGAGCAGTTAAGGTATAAAAACCCTCTTTTAGAGGATTCCATACATACTGGCCTTCTTGTTCTTTCACCAAACCATAGCTTCCATTCACAAAAAAGGATAGTTTCCCTTTCGCATTTCTAATCTGAATTGGCAGGCCTCCTTCTTCCTTTGTTTTTGCAAGAGAAATGCTAGAATCATTAAATGGGAACTCTATGGTAATGTTCGCGTCTTTTTCCTCATGAGACAACACTTCTCGCATAATGCTGCCAGGCGATAGACGCCTTTCTTCGCAAAAGCTTTCAGCTGTTCTTGGCAAAAAGGAAAATATTTTTTCTACCAAAGGAAAAGCTACAGATCCTCCTGTTTCGTAGTTAAGACCTGCATTGTCTGGATATCCACACCAAACAGCAACGACAAAGCGCCCATCCACTCCTATACACCATGCGTCATTGTGCCCATAGGAAGTTCCCGTTTTTACAAAAAGCGATCGACCATCAGAAAGCCTGGTAACTTCTAACATTTTCCAAAGCTCTTCCACAGATTCTGCGGATAACATGTGCGCTTTGCTTCCTTTGGTCATATCGTGTGTGTAAAAAACGGGATACGACCAACCATTATTAACAAACACTCCATAAAGTATGGCCAATGATTCCAAATTTGTAGCGCATCCTCCAAGCGCAATGCTAAGATTTGCTTCTCCGGGAAAAGAAAAGAGAGCGCCGGAACTCTTGATGTTATCAACAAAATTACACACCCCTACTTTTTGCATCAAGTGCACAACGGGCGTATTGAGAGAAAGACGCAACGCATCTTCAGCAGATAGCCAGTTTCTTAATTTTTTATCAAAATTATGAGGGCAATAAGATCCGTAGCTTCGCTTAATATCCAACATAAGAGTATCTCTTGCAATCAACCCCCTATCCATCGCCATACCATATACAAAAGGCTTGAGCGTTGATCCAGGAGAGCGCATAGCCGTCACAAAATCAAATTGGCCTTTTTTATAAGTATCCCAAAAATTGTCTGACCCCACATACGCCACCACCTGATGCAAGAGATGGTCAATCACAATGACTGCCTTATTAAAAGGAGTTTTGTGTTGCAAAACTTTTTCAACCTGGTGTTGAATATCAGGACACAAGTAGGTTTTTTGAGAACCACTTTGGCCCATTTTTTTTAATCTCATACTAATGTGTGGCACGTATTTTGGTATAGGGTAAAGGGTTTTGGGTACCGCAATACCTCTGCACTCACAAGCTTCTTTTGCAGATATAATCCAGAGACTTTCTAATTTATTAAGCATACGGTTTCGTTCATGAAGAGCCTGTGCGTAATGGCATTGGGGGCGTATAGCCGCTGGCATGCGAGGAAGCGCCAGCAAAAGAGCAATTTCATCTCCACACAAAACATCCGCATCGTGGTTAAAGTATGCAAAACTGGCCGCACGTACACCCTCAATGTTTCCTCCGTAAGGCGCCCTTAAAAGATAAAGAGATAAGATTTCCTGTTTAGAGTATATGCGCTCTAAGTGCCAGGCGTAAAAACACTCCTTCACCTTGTTTAAAAATGTTTTCGTGTGTGGATACAAAAGGCGCGCGGTTTGCATGGTAATGGTGGATGCACCTGAAACAATTTTCCCCTTATCAAACCACTGTATAAAGGCCCGCATTAACGCAAAAACATCCACTCCTTTATGTGAGAAAAAACGTTTATCTTCTATTAAAACCAATGCTTTGACAAAACGCTTATCTATCTGTTTAAGATCACCATACAACGTGCGCATGGTACGATTAAACGAGAGTGTTTGGTGTAAAACACCCCCATATTTATCCAATACAAGAAGCGTGGGATCGTCCTGCGGAGCGGGCACAGACATACTCCAAACAATAAACAAAGCGCGCACACATTCCCAAACACACAACGCTTTTAAAGCGCAGCAAAACAATCTACTTTTAGGGACCATTCTTCCACACACACCTTATATCCAGAGTTATGCAGGTTCAGGAGTCTTCACACACACCTTATATCCACCAGAGTTGAGTAAGTGCTGAGGTTCATACCTTGAGTAAGAAAAAGCTCCTGGAGCATAAAATTCTCCCTCCCGCGTAACTACCACAAAATACCAATATCCAGGCTTAGTGTAGCAAAACTGCGATAGAGCTTCTGGCGTTTTTTCAAATGTTTCAATGTTGTAGTAGAGGTGTGCGCCTACCGCATACTTGGTGTTTTTTGCCAGTTTATGTGTATCGCCTGTAATTTGTTGAAAACAGCCTGGCAAATAGTCTATAGTTGCCCTCTGGAGCCCATCTGTGCCAAAACTATGCTCTACATACACACAAAGCCTCTCTCCTTTCATGAGGTGTTCAGGATCTCTAACGTTGCCATCTAGATCAAAAAATTTGTGATTCAATTTTTGAACAAAGGATTTTTCTTCTTTTATAACACCTAAAAATCGGTTTTGTGCTCCAATTTTAGACATCACTTCTTGAGGAGATCCTTCATGTTTGGTGGGAACAACTCCCGGCTTGCCTAAAATGTTTTGAAGTTCCAAAAGGGAAGATTTTGCAAAAAGCGAAATATAAGAAGCATGACTCTGCGCTTCACGAAGAATATCTAACATCTCACTCATCTTTTCAGTTTCTTTTACATCATCCATCAACCTAATAATAATGGCGAGATCACCAACAAAGCTTCGCTTGTCCGTATTCGTCATAGCATAATCAGCATCCAGTGGCAGAAATTTGTAGAAAAGATCAAAACCACCATTTTTAAGATTTTGGCACAACACATATGTTTTTTTCCACCAGTGCGCAGCACGATCCGCAAAGCCATATTTAGCAAAAGCCGAAGCGATATACGCAAAAACTAAAGGATCTTGCCCCAGCAATTCTTCGTCTTGCGTAAAGTACCGCAAATGGCTCAAACCACCTGCACCAATACTAGCGCACGTGTAAATAAAAATCGCATCAGAAAGATTCGCACTTTTATTACTGTTGGCGCGTTTTTGCTGCATGGCCTGCGACCAATCTTTCATGCTAGACAGTACAGATTTTATGGATTCTGTGGGTGCATATTTACTCTGAACATACAAAAACTCCAAAGCTTGTACTGTCATATCGCTTATGCGAAAAGCACCACTCTTTCTGCTATCAGCATATGTTTTACAAAAAGAAAAAATACTCTCTAAAATATCATCTGTATCTTGTCCTTGAGCTCGTGCTACATGGTACTGCATTATCCAATACTCTAATGGAGAAAGCATAAGGCGCTCTGAGTCCTGGTATGGGTCATAAGATATTGCTTTTGATGCCATGAGAGCAATGATATCTGGTGGCAAGAAAATATCTTCTTGCCCCTCCCACACAGTGATATGCTCGGCATTTAGCAAGCGCTTATCCTCTATTTTTCCCTTCCATGGAATAAGTGTAGACTGTACGCATTTGACTTCTCTGACACAAAGGGGTTTTGTGTGTACTTTTTCATAAGATGAGCATCCATGCAACGCTTTAATCGTTAACTTCATCACATCGTTGCACAGTTTTCTGGTATCCACGCGCACAAGAATTTTCAAAGATTCTCCTGGCTTAATGGTCGCTTTTCTCTCTTCTTTAGCAAAAATACCCTCTTCTGTCTCTAACACAATATGGCAAGAAACTTCCTCGTCCAAAGCGTTAGTCAACTGAACATAGCCTTCGCCATTATCTCCTACTGCAATCATGGTGGGAAAACCCCATCTAACTTCTAAGGGCTCACGCACTTCTATTTTTTCTTCAGCGCGACCAAAGCGCTTATCAGACCACACAAGCGATCGAATCGAAAGAGCGCCTGACACATGCGATGGAACAACAAAAGGCATCACCAATTTTCCTTGCGCATCAGCCTCTAACACACCGCTGTAAAGCGTTTGAGGCCTCTCTTGTGATGACAGTGTGAATTTACGACCATAGCGATCATAATAATTAGAGCCACCTCCCTGGCGCATAGGAACTGGCTTGAATCCAGGGGCAAAAATAACCCCTTGGTAGCTATCGGATATTTTATAGAAAAATCCTGCCTTCTCTGCCAAATCCGCGATGACATCTGGTGGCGTATGGTTGGTAATACTCAATACAGCATCACTCACAACAAAAACTTGAGCGTAAACTTTTTCTCCAGGACGGCATTGTGTAGAAATTGTCGCCTCTATTAGATCACCTGCAGAAGCGACTTTTGGCAACGTAATCTGAGCGGGGATAACAAAGTCATCGTTTGCCATAAACAATCTCTTAACACCCAGATATACCAGAGGGTGAGGAACACTATCCCATGTGTACTCTGAGCATTCATTTTCCACAACAGAAAATGGACGCGCCAAGCGGGAAAAGACAAATCCACCACGCAAACCCAAATCCTGATTTAAAGAAGATTGATGAGTAAAGTCAGTTTTTTTATCAACATGTTCAGAGCATAAATGATGCACCTTCTCACCCAACATTAAAAGGTGCATAAAGCCTTTTTCTGGCACTCCAGTCTTCACCACAAAAGCATCGCATCTCTCATATATTTTTTTATCCAAAGAAAGGTCAAGAAGAAATCTTGGCTCCGATAGATCTGCTTTTTTAACCTTCAAAATTGTTTTAACGCCATCGGAGGTTGTCAGTACAATACGAGTGATTTGTTTATCATAAACATCAGGAAACACCTTGTTCGCTGGTTCGTTATTATTAACATCAATATCTCCTTCATATAAAATGTTTTCTGATAAAATATACTTATGAACCCATCCCTCTATGTTGTTTTTTATCCACGAATATCTTCCCGATGTTCCGTAGCACACGTAATGCACTTTGCCTGAAAACATCTCTTTATCTTTATTAATAATGGCGCAATCCAAAGCAAATCCATAAGACAACATGCGGCAACGCGCCGCTACCGCTTTCGATGCTACCCACAGATCCTGACTGCTTTTTCCAAAAGTGGTTTGTGCTGCGGAAATGCTATACTCCATTTCAAGAAAAGCTGCACCAAACAAATCAGATAAATCTAATTTTATCGCACCTTTTCCAGAATCATCAACATCCAAACCTTTAGTGTGGTGGAATGCTTGATGCAAACCTCCAACAACAAACCCTTCCCACTTGCCAGACAAGCGAAGCGGCTTCGCTTTAACCTCCATAAACACGTAACCAGAAGTTGGAAAACCATGCATATCTTCGAGATCAAGGGATATTATAGCTTGTTGATTAGGCTGGCTATCAACTTTAAGCTTTAAAGAGTGCTCAGGAATGCTGTAATAATCCACCGCAACCGTTGTGCAGGCAACATCAGGGCCTTGAGGGTCTGTTTTGACACACACTTCCCAAGCACCTTGGGGCATATGTTTACTTAAAGGAAAGGAAGCTGATCGCATGCCCGCAATACCGCGCGGAATAAGAATGGTTTTTGTTAAAATATCCTCATGACTGTCCAAAGGTCGACGCAAAATAAAGGTCACTGGCATGTCATCTTTCGCTTGAAAATGAACATCTCGAATCATAGCGGAAACATAAATGGTTTCTCCAGGAGCATAAATGCCTTTATCAGTATAAAGGCTTATGGGGGTAGGTATCTTTTTGATTGCCTCTCCCTCAGGATGCAAATCTTCATTTGTATTAAACCAAATAAAATTCACATCATGTGAAAGATCTGCCTGCGCGCGTATAAAATGTGGCTCCATACCACTCACACCAAGAAGCATTTCTTGGGGCACAAATACCATGCCATTTTTATCAGTTACGCCAGAAAAAAGCTCCTGCTCTGATCGAGCAAACACTGTAACACTAACATTTTCTTTGGGCGCACCACTTTCAAATCCATGCACCAACACAGTTAATCCATCTGGACCTTGGATACGCGTAATGCAAAGATCAGTCAAAATAAACGATTTTTGCTCTGGATGACGGGCACCAGTTTCAAATATTTCTAATACATAAAAACCACAATCCAAAGGTTTATCAAGCATGTTTCTCAGATAAACTCCTCCGAATTTCAACCTATTGGCATCACCACTCAGGTCAACAACCCCTTCCCATAAAGGTGTGGGCAATGTAAAAAATCGTGGATGATAAGCATCTATTTTCTTAAAAAAAGAATTCCATTTAGTGTGCGATATCTTGTACAGTTTACAGACAGCCTCTCCCTCATTCTTGGCCATAACGGGAAATATTTGCTTGCCTGATTGTGGAATAATATACCCGTGCCGACCACGCGCAGCCATTTTTACCTCTGAACTCAGATCGTTTAAAAAAACTGATAGGGTAACATCACCAACGGTCTCTTGATGGTGTTGGCTTTTAATGCCAGATTTAATAGTGATTTTAAGATCGGATTTTTCTGCATCCAAAGGAAAGTTATCCACCTTGACAGCAAATCCGTTCTCCACAGATATGCGCGCTTCTGGAATACCTTCTACAACAATCTTATTAGCAACACTAGCTTTCTCAATATCATGAGAGAAGAGCAAAGTGACCTCACCATTTTTTGAGTATACATCAAACACCATAAACTCATCTGGGTATCGAGCAACTTTGTCTCGAGCGTATCGCGTGTAGATAATTTTTTCGGCTTCTGTCAGAGGTGTGTGTTGACATTTTTCTAACAATTGTACTAATGTTTGCTCATCCTGTGTCAGTGTTTGTTTTTTGAGAAAAGCCAAAATGTCTGAAATTTGTTCTCGCTCATCTTTGTCTATAATCTCTAGTTTCACGCAAAGCACACCAAGGTATAATAGCGCGGAAGAAGTGTCAAGGGACCCCTGCACCATCACACTCCACAAATCTTTTCGCAACTGTTCCAGTTTGTCTACTCTGACGCTATTAGTCCTTCCTCCGCTTGCAAAAATGCTCATAAAAGAGTTTCTCAAGGATACTTTTTTTCGAACAATCCCTCTCAACGAAAGAAGCGATTTATTTGCTACCCTGTCTTGCAGTCCCAACACTTTAATTTCTTGACGTCGCGCATCCTGAATACGCTTCTCCAGACCACCTGCTCCCAACAAAAGAATAGGCATCATTACAAAAATCCATCTCATACGGAATTATATCACAAATCAGTTATGAAAAATCCTATGCAAAATCCTATACAAAACCTACAAAATATGTCTTTATTACAAAAAAAATGATAATCTCAGATTAAGAGGGGTGCATCATGGTAAGAGTATCGATTAATGGATTTGGAAGAATTGGCAGACTTGTGCTGCGAGCACATCTGGAGCGACCTTCAGATCGATTTGAAGTCATCGCCATCAACGATCTTATGCCCATTGATCAAGCCGCCCACCTTTTAAAATATGACTCTGTGCATGGGTCGCTACGCGATGTGCGGCACACAGAAACCCATCTCATTGTTGGCAACAAAAAAATACAATACCTTCAGGAACGTGACCCAAAAAATCTCAACTGGACTTCCTTAGGTGTATCCATTGTTGCGGAGTGTACAGGCATCTTTAATTCCAAAGAAAAGGCATCTGTTCATATTGATCAAGGCGCGGATTATGTGCTCATTTCTGCCCCCGCACCCGATGCAGATCAAATGATCGTTTACGGCATTAATCACACCAGTATTGATAAAAGTCATCAGGTTTTTTCTAACGCATCTTGCACCACAAACGCTATAGCGCCTATCATTTCTGTTCTGCATAACGCTTTGGGTATTGAGAGTGCGTTTATGACCACAATTCATGCTTTTACAGCAGATCAAAAACTTGTGGATGCACCCCACAAAGATTTGAGACGAGCGCGAGCTGCCTCTGAATCCATTATTCCAACTTCTACAGGAGCAGCACGCTCTATTGGTGTTATTTTTCCAGATTTAAAAGGACGCATTGATGGCGTTTCTGTGCGCATACCAACAGCAGATGTTTCTTTTATTGATTTATCCTTAAACGTTCGCACAGAGTGCTCTGCGGAATCGGTTAACACACTTCTTGAGCAAGCATCACTTTCAGATATGAAAAGTATTATACGGGTGTGCCAAGAACCACTCGTTTCCAAAGATTTTGTTCACGCCCCAGAAAGTGTAGTGGTTGATGGGCTCATGACGCAAACAGTCACACCTCATCTTTTAAAGGTTTTTGCTTGGTATGACAATGAATGGGGCTTTTCTAATCGTATGTGTGATGTGTTAAGCTATCTTCAGAGTCGATTATGAAAACAACCATTCTTGGATGCGGTGCGTGGGGAACAGGCATCGCATCTGTTCTGCAAAAAAACTGTTCCGAAGTGTGTTTTTGGACCCCACAAAAAGAAGAGTTTGATTACTTTGCCACACACCGCGGATCGAGTAAAATTCCCGGCTGTGTGCTACAAAAAAATGTCTCTGTCACCATGGACATTAGAGAAGCTGTGGAGAAAAGCAGTCTGATTGTCATTTGTATTCCTGTGCCCTTTATTAGATCTGTATGTATACAAAACGCCAGCATTTTTCACACAACTCCCATTCTTTCCGCATCCAAAGGAATAGAAGAAAATACCGGGCTTTTTGTCACGCAAGTCTTAGAGAGTGTTTTACCTACATGCCCACCTCTTGCAGCGCTTTCAGGTCCGAATTTTGCAAAAGAAATCGCTGAATTCATGCCTTCCTCCACCTCGATTGCCTGCGACCCAAGCCTCCAAGATCTTTTGAAAAAAAACTTTAACACCGAATGTTTTCGTATTCTTTTTACCAACGACATCATAGGTGTCCAGGTGGCAGGAGCTCTCAAAAACGTTTTTGCTATTCTTTCCGGTATAGCCACAGAACTTGGTTATGGATTAAGCAGTATCGCATGCCTTCTTA
>Ga0209022_1002449_pt1 | contig 15332 bp, 17 predicted proteins | sample PinacodermPK_FD_187300 | JGI IMG/M metagenome (GOLD analysis project Ga0209022, IMG submission 187300) | Host-associated microbial community of the marine sponge Aplysina aerophoba from Gulf of Piran - sponge pinacoderm, lysed by proteinase... | ecosystem: Host-associated > Porifera > Sponge >...
CTGATCAGGTGGTCGATGAACAAGCCGATCTTCGATCGGCTGTTGTCGCGGCCCGCGAAGCGGCCGGTCCTGATGAAGAAGTGGGGATGCGCACAGGTGCAGTCGTGCGCCAGAAACCGGGAGAAGACATCGTCGTCGACCTCCGCGAGCGCGACATCGTGCAGGTAGAGCCAGACGATGAAGTGTCGACAGCGCTTGCGGTAGGCGGCGATCGACTCGGGCACATATCCCTGTGCCACGAGTGCTTGAAGGAACGACTCCACCACACGGCCGCCGCTCTCGATCGCCGCGGGCATCCGCACGCGTCCCGTCTCCATGAGGAAGCCCAGGAACCCGTGCAGATGCCATCGGCCGCGTTCGAGGTTCTTGCGGTAACCGCGCTGACCGGGACAGGCACAGTCGTGGCTCAGGAATCGATCCAGAACGCGAACGTCGAGCGCCTCGATCCCTGTCCCCTTCGCTGACAACCATGCGATGAGGTGCAGGATCGTTCGGATGCACTTGCCCGTCAGCCCCGGGGAGTATCCCAGGGCCTGCAAACGCGCCTCGTAGTCCTCGACGATGCCCGGGTCTGGGTCACCGCTCGACTTGGGCGACGCCATGTTGGTGATCATGGATGGCATGCTGATTCTCCTGTCCAGGGTCAAAACCGGCAGGAGAAGAGCACAATCTTATGGGAACCTGATCCGTGCCCAATCCCTTGATAATCAAAGCCCGCAGCGGCTCAGGTTCCCAGAATCATAAGGTTCCCATATCCTCTCTTATCGGAACCTTCCGATAACATCGGCGAAATCACCGAACCCTGCGGAGTCCCCCGCAGGTCGTCACGCCACTCTCCAGCTTCCATGACGCCAGCGTTCAACCACTTGATAATCAGCCTGATAACCCGCCTATCCCCTATCCGGTGCTCTAGAAACCGGACCAGCCAGCCCCTCGAGACCGTGTCGAAAAACTTGCGGATGTCACAGTCCGCTATCCAGTTGATCTTGCGCCTTTCGATCCCGACCGCGAGCGCATCGAGCGCATTGTGCGCCCCTCGCTCGGGCCGGAACCCGTAGCTGAACCCCAGGAATTCCGCCTCATAGATCGGCGTCAGGATTATCTCCGCCACAGCCTTCTGGACGATCTTGTCCTCTATGGCTGCAACGCCGAGCGGTCGTGTGCCACCATCCGGCTTCGGGATGTTCACCCGCCGTGATGGCGTCGCCCGGTACGCCCCCGAGTGCACTCGGTCGTGAAGGTCGGCAAGACGGCCTTCCAGCCCTTCCTTGTACATCCGCCACGTCAGGCCATCGACACCCGCCGCAGCGTCCTTCTTCAACTCGAAGAACGCCCAGCGCAGCGCATCGACCGTGACGTGATGGAGGAGCGTCGTGAGACGCACCCCAGGTTCCCTTTGTACGAACTGCCGTATCCGGTCCGCCGCTTGTGACACGCTCTCCCGGTCCTGCGTCCGGCGCGTGCTTTGGCCTTCCAGATTCCCCTTGGGCTCGGCCCTTGGCTCCACCGGCTCCGCCGGGACCGGGGTCCCATTGTTCGCCGGCTTCATCGCTACTATGGCCGAGTCTGACTTCTCCACGTCGTTCATCTTCGGTTACGGACTCCTCCTTTCCTCAGCGTTCCCGCCACGACTCAGCGGGATGACATGGAGACCTCCCAGGTCCCGGTGGAGTGCATACGCACGTGCGTGGGTTCTCTGACACCGCGGGATTCGGACCCCCCCTCGCCATATCGGTGGGCCAGATGCGGCCTTCGGCCAACGGAAAAGCCTCGGCATCCCGGATGATGTTTCTTTCGGTGCTCCATAGCCCCGCCCAAACGCGCCCCTGTCAACGCTTGACCCTCGCCCTCGCGAGCGACGGCCCATGACTCGGGGTGGAAGTGGTGGCTAACCTTCTCCTTCCCATTGGACTTTCACCAACTGCACTCGCACCAGTTCGCCTGGCGCACTCCGTTCCCACTCCGCATCGGTGGCCATGACCGCGCGCTGGCGCCGTCCGACGGCATCCTCCCTCATCGTGGCCATCCGTCCGTAGGGACCTGTTGAAGCCGGGACACGCGGCTCCCCCTGAATGTAAAGTAGATTACGAAATTCCTATGATATTCCTCGCGCCTATCAATACATGCCATTCGTGTGTCCTGACTGAATGATCCGTTTCCGACAGAGTCACCATACCCCGACTCCATGGCAAATCCCACAGCCTGCATCCCCGAATGCAACTCGCGGAAGACACAAGATCAGCCAGTGTGTCCTCCGCCCCCGCTTCATTTGCCCTTGACTTCATCCATAACCCATTGTAGTATAAGTCCAATATAGGAGGAAACTGCAACCCTGCATCAGCCCATGTGCACTGACTATTCGCTAATGGTAGTGCGCATCAGCCCATGTGCACTGACTATTCGCTAATGGTAGTGCACACCACGCCAGGGCAACAATCGCATGTCGCGACAATGATCCATTGAAAATCGAGCTTGACGGGAAACGCCCCATTACAGAAGTGGGCCCCTGGGGTCGGACAGGCGGCTTGAATTCATTTGACCGGTGGGTCGGGCATTCGAAGGATCGACGCCCATGGCCAAGCACCGAACCCACCGCACTCACAGCATCGCCTTCAAACGCCAAGTCGTTCAGGAGTATCTCTCCGGCGAGACGCTCCACGGCCTGGCCCGCCGCCATGACCTCTCCCGCACCCTGATCAGGATCTGGGTCGACAAGTACGAGGCCGGCGCCTTCGACGAGGACACCGAGGCGGCCAGCACGATCCAGGAATACGAAGCCCGGATCGCGGCGCTGGAGCGCCTGGTCGGCAAGCAGGCCCTGGAGCTCGAGTTCCTAAAGGGGGCTCAGCGGCAAGGACGGCCGCCGAGAAGCGCGCCCATGTCCGTCGTCACCGGCCCGAAGGCCTCTCCATCGCCGAAGGATGCCGACTGATGGGGATCGCGCGCTCCACCTACTACAGCGAACCGACGGCGTCGGCCGACGACACCGCCCTAGTCGAGGCCATGCACGCGATCAAGGACGAGTTCGAAGCCTACGGCTGGCGCCGCATGCAGGCGGCGCTCAGACATCGGGGCTGGGTCGTGAACCACAAGAAGATCAAGCGCCTGATGCGCGAGCACGCTTTGCATCCGCCGCGCCGGCGCCGCTTCGTCGCCACCACCGACAGCGACCACGACGAGCCCGTCTTCCCCGATCGCTCCAGAGAGCGCGAGGTCGGTGGCCCAAACCAGCTCTGGGTCGCCGACCTGACCTACATCGCGATCCTCGGCGGCTTCGTCTATCTGGCAGCGGTCATGGATGTGTGGTCGCGGCGCATCGTGGGCTATGCGCTGGGCCGGCGGATCGATGCCAGGCTGATCCTAGTTCAGCATACCGCCGTCGAAAGCTGTCACCACCGCGCTCGCTTCAACGGGTTCAAGACCGAACAAGTTCGGGCTACACTCCGCAGGCATCGAGAAACTCCTCTGAAACACGGCAGCGCTGTGAACCAAGAGCACTACCGTGCATGCAGAATTCCGATGCACCCGCTCAGTTTCAGAATGTCGGATTAGAGGAGCATGAAGACGATCGCGGAATACGAGATGGCGTCGGGGCTCGAGTGTGAGCCGGAGGAGTACCTGTGCCTCGAGAACGCGCGACTGGTATTCTCCGATGCACGAAAATTCTCAAAAGACTACTCGAACGTTGCCGCAGATGCGGAGCACTCGGAGGAACTGTATGACGAGGCGGAGGATGTGCTCCTGAGTGCCGGCGCTATCATCTCGGAACCACACGCGTCGAGCAATCCGCTCCATGCACAGCCTGCCTTCGCGGGAACCTCGCGGATCGGCTATCGGCCACCGAGATATGGGCGAGCTGCCATATTCGAGCTATCTCACGTGGCGAGCGACAAGCGGCGCGTCGGACACTGGGAAGGCCTCCTCGATATCAAGGGGTGTGGCGTTAGCCTCGGCAAGGCCCCCGAGTTGGGAGGCACTCGGACCGGCGTTCTGTTCATGCACGAGGCGCTCATAGAGCTTATCAACCACACATTGCTCGACAAACTCTTCAAGCGAGACGGCATGGGACTCTCGACGGTTCCCTTTTACGCTATCGCGGATATAGGCATACGTGCTAATGTGGCTTGGGCAAAACGCGGCATGCCGTGCGCCACACTATTGCGAAAGGCAATTGTCAGGCCGCTCGATAATAACGAACTTCCGGAAAGTGGAAGCGAAGAAGAAGCAATCCATCACGATATTGAATGCTACCTTTTGTCACGTGGCCTGACAACAACTGGCCCAATAACGACTGTATCATTTGTAAGAGAGGAGGAAAGTTATGTAGCACGCCTAGATGGCACAGTTGTTCCGCAGGTGAACGAAGAAATTATTTTCTCACACCTGAGGTCGCTTGGGTTGTATCCGCCTCAAGTATTTCACTTTGCAAATTTGCAAATCGCGAGAGACTCTTTATCAAATCCGCTTCGGGCATGCTTAATTGATCTCGGTCACATCAGAGCCTGTAATAATCTGCCAGGACACATAGGGATATTCGTCCGGGACCGACCGTTAAACTTTGGAATAATTACGCAACGGGGCTCATCCAATTGGCCGACAATATGCAAGCAAGGGTCAATTGACTACAGTGTCTTTGGTCCGCAGCTTCTCTTCGAGAGGGAAATTGATCCGAAGCTCGTCGAGTGGCTACAACCGACTACCAATTTTCAGAAAGTGGTCTCCGGAGTCGTATACGAAGCGATACGTCTGACAATGCTTGTAGACAAGGAAGGGTGTTCTATGAAGTATCTTATGAGTGAAATTTCGAAGTTCGTTGACCGTGCGTGTCCTTCCTATTGAATTTTTCCAAACGTGCATTTGCAAACCTGCTTATCCGTAACGCTCCGCACGCGAAGCTGTATGTTCTTAATATGTTCCATGGAAGGGGAGGGTGACCTGCCCCCCGAGTATTGGACCGCGAATAGCGAGAGAGTTCTCGGTTAGGTTTTCTGCGACCAGCCGCGGAGCGAGTCGTGAAGCGGTCGAAGTTCAGCGAGCAGCAGATAGCGTTCATCCTGCGCCAGACGGAGGAAGGGAGGGGCGTCGAGGAGGTGTGCCGCAAGGCCGGGATTTCCCAGCAGACTTATTATCTCTATGGACGGCCCTCCCGTTGCAAGTGATGGTGAGATGAGCGGCGAGGGTCAGTTGCAAACATCTATCCGGCATCACCCGTATCGGGGTGCCCAAATGGGGAATCCGCACGCACCCACCTCTACAGTTGGTAGGCCTCTGAGGCCTCGATAGAACTCAGGCTCGTGGTGCGCCGGTCCGACCTGTGCAGCTCATTTCCTCATCGTCTCGCAACCTGGTGGCGGGCCTTCAGCGAGCGGCGTGGTAGGCCTCGCCACTTCGAAGCACGGCCCAGATGATCCGTGCGTTCTTGTTGGCGACGGCAACCGTGGCCCGGTTGAAGCCACGCCGCTGGTGAAGCTGGTTGACCCATGCGTTGAAGGGGTCGGTCTTTCCTGCTGCGGTGCGAACCACGGATCGGGCGCCATGCACGAGGAGGGATCTCAGGTGCTGGCTGCCGCGCTTGGAGATGCCCAGCAGCACGGTGCGCTGACCGCTCGAGTGCTGGCGTGGGACGAGCCCGACCCAGGCGGCAAGGTGACGTCCGTTCTTGAACTCGGTGCCGTCGCCGATGGCGGCGATGACGGCGGTGGCGGTCTTCGGCCCCACTCCCTTGATCCGGGCGATCCGCTGGCAGTCCTCGGATGCACGGAAGACGCGGTCGATCTTCTTGTCGAAGCTCGCGATCCTGCGATCGAGGTCCCTGAACAGGTCGTGGAGTTCGCCGATCGCCTCGCGGGCCAGGGCGGTCAGTTCGCTCTCCTCATCGGCGAGGATCTCCGGGATCATCCGGCGCGCCCGGGTGATGCTCTTGGGGAAGGCGATGCCGCGATCGAGCAGGAGCCCGCGGATCTGGCTGACCACGGCGGTGCGGTGGTTGACCATGCGCTGCCTGGCCCGGTGCAGGGCCTGGATGTCCTGCTGCTCGATCGTCTTCGTCGGCACGAAGCGCATGTGGGGTTGCCGGGCGGCGGTGCAGATGGCCTCGGCGTCGTTGCCGTCGGTCTTCTGGCGGCGCACGAAGGGCTTCACGTATTGCGGGCTGACGATCTTCACCCGGTGGCCGAGCTCCTCGAACTTGCGTTGCCAGTAGAAGGCGCCGGTGCAGGCCTCGATAGCGACGGTGCAGGGCTCGATCTGGGCAATGACGTGGAGCAACTGGTCGCGCATCACGCGGCGTCTCAGCACCAGGCGGCCGTTGCGATTGACGCCGTGGAGCTGGAAGACGGTCTTGGCGATATCGATGCCGAGCGTTTCGATGGTCATGGTCTGTCCCCTCGTCGATTCGTTCAGGCCTTCACAGGCTGAAGCGGTGGAGGGAGGGCCGTCCATCCCATTAGATGGCGCAAGGAGTACGCCGGGATGAGCGGCGATCAGCTCCGCCGTTTGAAGGAGCTTGAGAAGGAGAACGAGCGGCTGCGCCGTGCGGTCTCGGACCTGACGCTGGACAAGCAGATCCTCAAGGCTGAGCGCGTGCACGCCATTGGTCCGAGTGTATGCGCGAATGCAGGGGGAAACTTCTTCTCTATTCGGGGCCCACAGGTCAATGCTCCTCTTGTCGCTTCTCCGTCCGGCGCAACGTCCGCGAGGCTCGTTCTTCTCTCCGAGGTCAGCGTCAGGCTGCCGCACGATGGGGTCAGGGGAGCGGTCGGATCCATCTAAGCCGCGCGTTCGGCGAGGTGCCTACGCACGAGTTTCCACGATCTCGCCAGCCCTCCGTCCCCGCGGTCGTTATCGTTCCCGACGGGGAAGTCCGGTGTTCAATCCTCCCGCGATGGTTCAGACGCCATGCTCAAGCCGCAGCGGTCTCCTTGCCCCACCGGAAGTCGGTGCCGTCCACCCACATGCGGTGCAGGATCACGGCCAAGCGACGACCCACGGCGACGATCGCTTTCTGCTTGCCGCGGCGGCGCGCGATGGCGATGCCCCAGGCCTTGAGCGAGGACCATCTGCCTGACCCCGTCATCAGGACCAGGGCGGCCTCGTACATGAGAGAACGCAGGTTGACATCGAATCATAGCTTGACGTCAGTAGCCTCATAAAGGGGTTCTGGCTGGCACGCTGGCTGGAGCGAACGATGTCTGTCGAGACGGCCGTGCTCGATCCTGCGAGCCTTTTGCTGAACCGGAAGGCCAAGCAGCGCAACACGGACCGGATCGACGCCAGGAAGATGGTGCGTGCCGGGCCGGCCGAAGTGGTCGCGGAACAGGTAGTGCGACTGCAGATGGGTGAACGCCCGGGTGCGCGGGCGTTCCCCGTCGCCCAGGATCCGCGCCACCGCAAGAGTGGTGTTGTCGTACAGCACCTGAACCCCGCCGAGGAAGGCGAAGGCGCTGACATGGCCGTCCAGAAACGCCTCCGTCGTCTCCCTCGGATACGCCTTGACGAACCAGACATCGGAATGCGGCAAGATCAGGCAGAAGAAGGCAATCTTCTCGCGAAGGCCCCGACCCCCACCACCGTCTCGCCGAAGTCCACCTGGGCATGGCCCGGCGGGTGATGGAGCGGAACGAAAGCCTCGCGCGTCGACTGCCGCTGCGACCGGACGTAGTCCTTGACGATCCAGATCGTGTGAGAACTTGGGCGGTGGCGAGGAAGGAGCTATGGGTCCTCGTGGTTTGCGGTGATCTTACATAGTCTGGCGGTTTGGCGCCGGTAGCCCCGCAGAAGGGGCTCCGGCGCTCCGTGGATCGATGTGCGGCGCTCGATTTTGGCCAGACTCCCGTCTCACGCCTTCGCAGCGGCGATCAAGGCGGGAACACCGACCAGCGAGATCGCGCGGCGGATGTTGTACGCCAGCGCCGTGATGCTGAACTCGCCGCGCACGTTCTCCAGCCTCCGGGTCAGGAAGGCACCCTGGCCCATCCATCGCTTGATTGAGCCGAAGGGATGCTCGACGCTTTCACGGCGCGCATCGAGCAACTCCGGACGGGCCGCCAATCGTTCCGCCATGCGCTCCAGGATCGCTTCGTCGACATAGCGCAGGATCCGGCGGAAGGCGCTCTTCGTACACTTCGACTTGAGTTGGCACTCCTTGCACGCGGCGCGATTGGCGTAACTGGCGAAGGAGAGATCGCAGCGCTTGCGCTTGCTGTGTAGCGTCAGGCGTTTGCCGTCGGGGCAGATGTAAATGTCCTCGGCGCCGTCATAGCGGAAGCGTTCCTTGGGAAAGAGCCCCTGGCTCACCGTCGGCCCGCGCTGGGGCTTGGGCACATGCGGCACAACGCCGATCTTCTCGCAGGCCTCGATATCCTCGATCTTGAAGTAGCCCGCGTCGGCGACCGCGTCGATCCGATCGACGACCAGGTTCCGCAGGGCCGCCACCGCCGTCTCGGCCAATAGACCGAGATCGCTGACCTTGTTATGGACCTGCTGCTCGGCGATCAATTTGTGCTTGGTGTCGACCGCGATCTGGATGTTGTAGCCGAACCCGACCCGGGTTGCGGCGTGCATCGCCCGACTGTCCGGGTCCGTCAAAGAGAGCTGATCTTCGCCACTCGCAGCCAGTGCGTCTCGATGTTCCTCAAACCGCTCACGCCGCCCTTGGATCGCAGCGATCTTTTCCTCGATATTCTCCACCTCGCCGCCGCCGGCGCCGCCCTCGTCTTGCCCGTCGGCCTCGTCGAGCCGGTCGAGATAATGCGACAACCTCTCATCGCTCGCGGCCAACGCCTTCTCAAGCTTCGCTTTGGTGAAGTTTCGCTCCCGGCTGTTCACTGCCTTGACCCGCGTACCGTCAACCGCCACCAGCTCGCGACCGAACAGCTCCAGTTCGCGGCATAGCCTCACGAACTCCCGGAACACTTGGCGGAACGCCGCCCGATTGACCCGCCGGAAATCCGCGATCGTCTTGAAGTCCGGCGACAAGCGCCGCAACAGCCAGATCACTTCGAGGTTGCGCTTGCTCTCAGCCTCCAGCCGGCGGCTCGAACGTAGCCGATTGAGATAGCCGTATATGTAGAGCTTCAGCAGGTCCGCCGGATCGTAGCCGGGACGACCCGACGCCTTCGGCGCGGCACGCTCGAAACCGGCGGACGCCAGGTCCAAACCGTCCACGAAGGCGTCGATGAAACGGACCGGGTTATCCCGACCCACGTAATCGTCCACTGCTTCCGGCAGAAGCAGAACCTGAGAGCGGTCAATGCCCGGAATGTGTCTCATGGCGAAACCCAACATCGCCATGAGACGGACGGAATCCCCCGCCACCCAGAGTTTTCACACGGTCTGGATCGTGTAGCCGCCCGTGAACCCGTGCTCGTCGCGCAGACGCTCGAAGATCCGATGCGCCGTGTGCCGCTGCTTGCGCGGCACGTCCGGATCGGCGTCAGCCTCCAGGATCGCGTCGATGACGCCACTGAAACCCTCCAGCTTCGGCCGCCGAACCTGCTACGTCCGGCGGTCGATGCCGAACCGCCGGCCCGCTTCCCTGTGGCTCAGACCCTCCTCGACAACCGCCAGCCGAACCGCCGCATAAAGTTCCACGCCGTACATCCCCCGCACCTCGTCGCAACCGACAAGGGGCCATGAGTGGCGCATTCTTGCGCCGCCGCGACCGGACCGCCCGATCGCTCCGCGTGGACCATTATTCCGCCGCCGTTAACACATATGAATTTCGAATGGAGCCATTGCCAAGCGGACGGTCGGGGGGCCACGGCCGCAACTTGCGCAGAGTACTGCATTGCATGACCTGGTCACCTGGCACCGTCGTGCCGCTCATCTCGAGAACAATCTGAGTGGGCGCGCCGACAGTTGACACTCGGCTAATATGGTATAGTGTGCTACGTAGGGAGGAAAAGATCATGATGAAAATAATTCGAATCTATTCAACGCAGTTGACGAAACTTGCTCTTGGCTTGGGAGCCTCACTTGTACTGCTTTTGTGCTCTAGCCTCCACGCGCAGGCCGCCGATGAGCTGCGCGTAATTACCTTCGAAGGATATGCCGAGCCCGCATGGCTGGAGCCGTTTGAGAAGGAATTCGACGTCGAGGTGAAGTCCGTCTACATCGGCTCCAACGATGAATATATGGCGAAGCTGGCTGCCGACGCCGGCAGAGGCGGGTACGACGTGGTCTTGATTGTTAGTGCTCTGGTTCAGCCAGCTATCAGGTCCGGGTTCCTCGAGCCGCTCAATCTCGACCTGCTGCCCAACTTGAAAGACCAGTTCGAGTCGATGCAGACCATGGAAATCAACTTCCATGAAGGTGAGATGTACGCAGCCTGTATCTTCTGGGGTACATCGCCCATCACAGCGAGTTCGGCGGCTATCCCAGCGGACGCCGACTATGGTGTCCTGTTCGATCCGCAGTATGCGGGTAAGCTGGCTGTGTGGGACGACATCTCGTCGATCGCCGACACGGCGACTTACATGGGCTATGAGAATATCTGGGATCTGAGCGATGAAGAGCTCGAGGCGGTCAAGGCGAAGATGATCGAGCAGAAGCCGCTCTTGAGAAAGTACTGGACTCGCGCAGGCGAGTTGATCGAACTGTTCCAGACTGGTGAGATCGTCGCAGCGAACTCATGGAACTATATCACTAACGCCCTGAATGCGGCCGACTTTCCGGCCCACGAGGTTCTCAACAGCCCACCGGTTGCTTGGATCGACAACTATTCGATCGTAAAGGGAACGAAGAACCTGGAGCTTGCGCACCAGTACATCAACCACATCATCTCGGCGAAGATCCAGGCCTTGATCGGCGAGCACACCGGCTACACCGTGTGCAACCCGAAGTCCAAGGAGCACATGGACCCGGTGGTGTGGGAGAAGCTGTACATGGACGAGGGTCCGGATCTGGTCAAGGACGCCAATCTGTGGGAGGAGATCCCGCGGCGTGAGAAGTACAATGAGGTCTGGAACGAGATCAAAGGCGCAAACTGAGCGCGGTTAGCAACCTAATAGGCGAACCGGACCAGAGTTGCCGGAACATCAGGTATCGGATGGGGCTGCCGTTGTCCTTGACAACGTCAGCAAATCATTTGGTGCCGTCCAAGCAGTGAGGCAGCTTTCGCTGCAGGTCGAGGAGGGCGAGTTCATTACCCTCCTCGGCCCGAGCGGTTGCGGCAAGACGACGGCGCTGCGCCTTATCAGCGGCTTCGAGGTGCCAGACGAGGGAACCGTGTCAATCCACGGCGAAACCGTCAACCAGGTGCCGCCATACCGCCGCAACGTCAATACGGTCTTTCAGAGCTACGCACTGTTCCCACACCTTTCAGTTTTTGAGAATGTCGCGTACGGGCTCACCCTCAAGAGAATGCCGCGAGCGACGATCCGAGCCCGCGTCATGGAGATGCTCGAGCGTATCGACCTTATCGACAAGGCGAACAGCATGCCGCGGCAACTCAGCGGCGGCCAAATGCAGCGAATCGCTCTGGCGCGTGCTCTCATCAACCAGCAGCGGGTTCTCTTACTCGACGAGCCTCTCGGCGCGCTGGACGCCAAGCTCCGCAAGTCCATGCAGATCGAACTCAAGCACGTCCACGACAGTCTGGGCATCACCTTCATCTATGTGACTCACGACCAGGAGGAAGCCCTGGTCATGAGCGACCGCATTGCTGTCATGAGCGGCGGGCGCATTGTTCAGCTAGGCCGCCCCGATGACATCTTCGAGCGGCCGCGCAACCGTTTCGTCGCCGAGTTCATCGGCACAGCAAATTTTCTGGCTGGCCGAATGGCGGATGCCACTTCGGACGCCCGTCGAATCGCACTCGCACACGGTCCCGTCTGGACCACGACGGTATTCACGGACGCTGTCCCAGGCGATGCGGTGACCGTCGCAGTAAGGCCGCAGAAAATCAGGGTTGCATCACCGAACGGTGCCGCGCTGGACGGTCCGAACAGCGCGACCGCCACTTTGCGCGAGATCATCTACGTCGGCGCGTGGATCCGCCTTATTGTTGACCTTGCGCCAAGCGTGACCCTAGCGGTCGAGAACGCGTCGGACAGCATGCCGTTCGACTATCGCAAATTGCGGCCCGGCAGCGAACTCTCGGTGCAAATCCCACCGGATGCTCTCATCGTCCTCCGGGACTGATCAGAATGCCAGCAAGAGTGGATAAGGACACCGCTAAGCGGGGTCATGCCCGTCGGCGGCGGTTGCTCTTTATCCTATGCTTCGGCCCGCCCTTCTTGTACCTGTTCGTGTTCATGATCCTGCCGTATTTGAACATGTTTCAATTCAGCTTCTGGAAGAAGTCAGGTTACTTCACCGTACCCGAGCTCAATATCGACAACTACGTGCGGTTTTTCGAAAATCCACTCTATCTGAATACGTTGCTTAGCTCGCTTGAAGTTGCGATCATCGTCACGGTGTTTGCCAATCTACTCGGCTATCCGCTCGCCTTTTTCCTCGTTTTCGTCGCCCGCCGGCACCGCGAACTCTTGTACTTTCTCATCATTATTCCGCTCTGGGCGAGCTTCCTTCTGCGGGTATTCATCTGGAAGCTGATCCTCGGCCGAGAGGGTATATTCAACAGCTTCTTCATGTATATCGGCATCATCGACGAGCCACTGTCGCTGATCCTGTACAGCCGCTTCAGCGTATGCCTGACGCTCGTCTACATCTTCGTGCCCTTCATCGCGCTGCCGGTCTATACCGCCCTCGAGAAAATTCCGCGCGACTACATCGAAGCCAGCAAGGATCTCGGCGGCACCCCATGGCAAACCTTCCGCCGAGTGATCTTGCCGCTAAGCCTGCCTGGCGTTTTGGCTGGAAGCATCTTCACCTTCAGCCTGAGCTTCGGTGATTTCGTCTCGCCCACGCTGCTTGGTGGACCGACCGGGCTGATGATCTCCAACGTCATCATCAGCCAGTTCATTACGGCTTTCGAATGGCCGTTGGGCAGCGTGCTGGCGGTTGCCGTGCTCGTCGTCATTCTGACCTGTGTCATCCTGGCGTCTCGTCTCGAGCGCCGCCGTGGTGAACAAATTGTCTGAAGCTATGAGAAACACGGGCGGCGAGGCTGGCGGCGCGGCGGGCCGTCGAACCCTGACAGTCATCGCCGTGCTGATCTTTGCGTTTCTCTATCTGCCGGTGGCAGTCCTGTTTGTCTACTCGTTCCACGAGGCCAAGGTATTCCAGTTCCCGCCGGCGGGCTTTTCGTTCAAGTGGTACGACGAGCTGTTCCACGATCGCGCCATGCTGCAGTCGATCGCTAACAGCGCGATCGTTGCCTCGGGCGTCGTCCCTGTGACGCTGTTGCTCGGCGTCCCTGCGGCCTTCGCCCTCAACCGGTTTCAGTTTCCGGGTAAGGCGGTATTTGAGCGGGTTGTGATGTTGCCCCTCATGATCCCGGGTCTCATTACTGGTCTCGCCATTCTGTTAGTCATCAAACACTCCAGCCTGAGTCTTTCTCTCTTCACGATTGTCATCGGCCATTCAGTGGCTTGGATGCCAATCGTCATTACCCAGGTCTATGCTCGGCTGCGGCGCTTCGATCGCGGCCTTGAGGAAGCCAGCGCGGATCTCGGCGCCAAACCATGGCAAACTTTCTTGCGGGTAACGCTGCCGAACATACGCACGGCAATCCTCGGCAGCGCGTTGTTGGTGTTCACTCTGTCGTTCGACGAGATCGCCATCGCTTTCTTTCTGACTGGCGCCGACAATACGCTGCCAATGCACATCTGGTCGATGCTCCGAGAAGGCATCTCGCCAGAGATCGCGGCCATCGCAACGATCACAGTCTCTGTGTCGATAGTGCTGATGTTGGTCGGGGTGCGTCTACTACGAAGCAAGAAAGAGGATGCCTGACATGTCGCTTCCGCAACGCAGTAGGCGCCGACGTCGCTTGAGAGGTCACTTGGAACAGTGGGCAAGCGCTGAATGTTGTTCGGCGCGCAGACCGGACGCCGATCTGCGTGGCAACGTGTTGATTCCCCTTGATTCCGAGGGGTCGAACGAGGATGCCGAACAACACCCGCGTTCCGGGCTTCCCCGGCAGCCTCGGGTTGCGAGCGCCAACTTGGGTAGGGTCTACATCGACGTTGGCGGGCCAACAAGGCTAAGATAGATCTGACGGAGCGCCCGCAGGAGATCAGTTGATGTCCAGGTTCGTTGACCTCTCCCATGTCGTCCATGACGGCATGCCGGGGATCAGGTTAGTGAGGCGCGACGGCACCTTGCAGGAGGGAACCGCCCGCATCAGGACTTGGCTGGGCCGAGAAGCGATGTTGGACATATTGGAAGGCCAAGCGGCCTTTGAGGTCACGGAACTCAGCCTACCGACCCCCATCGGCACCTATATGGATTCTCCGTTCAGTCGCTTCGCCGAAGGGCGCGACATCAGCGAGCTGACACTCGACGAGTTGATCCTGCCCGGCTTGGTATTGGATTTGCGCGGGCACCCCATTCGGGAGCCTGTGCCTGCGAGCGCCCTGCCGGCCGACACAGATCTGAAGGGTGCCGCCGTGCTGTTCAACTTCGGCTGGGACAGGCACTGGGGAACGCCCACGTACGACGACTATCCCTATATCTCGATCGAACTTGCGGCCCAGGCCGCCGATCGTGGCGCGAAGCTGCTAGGATTCGATACCGGCAACGCCGATGGTCCCGGTGTTCTCGCTCACCCGGTTCATACAGACATGTTGGCTCGCGATGTCCTCATCGTCGAAAACTTGACCAAACTCGACAGCGTCCTCGGCTCTTCTTTCCGATTTTTCGCCGTTCCTATCAAGGGGCGCGAACTCGCGTCGATGTCGGTGCGTGCGTTCGCTGAAATCTTGTAACGGATTGTCCCGGAACGCCACGGTGCTCCGCGACTTGGTGATCGTCACGGTGGCGGAAGGAGGGCGGGCCTCTTCTCTCTCGACTCATAGGGCTATGGTGCGGTTCACGTCGAGCGGCACCCGCGTCAAGATCGCGCCATGCAGAACCCGGGCGGACAGGGCGCGACGGTTTGGGTGACGAGGCGGTCTTCGGCCGAGTGGCCGCCGGCCACGCCGGCCGCCGCTCGTCTCCCGGAATCCCACTTATCCCACTTAATCCCGCCGAATCCCGCTTCGAAATTAACTTCGCAGCTGTCTCGCGAGCCGCGGCCGGTGCTCTGGCGTGCCCTTCCGGGCCATGAGAGCCGCTCCCAGGTCTTGCTCGAGAACAATCATAAGCGATGGAGTGGACGCCCCTCCCGACGGCATCGCGATGTGCCATGTTGGCAGTGGTGTTAAGGCCAAGAGAGGAAAGGGGCGTCCATGGAACAGGTTAGCATGATCGGGATCGATCTGGCGAAG
>Ga0209022_1002450_pt1 | contig 15330 bp, 14 predicted proteins | sample PinacodermPK_FD_187300 | JGI IMG/M metagenome (GOLD analysis project Ga0209022, IMG submission 187300) | Host-associated microbial community of the marine sponge Aplysina aerophoba from Gulf of Piran - sponge pinacoderm, lysed by proteinase... | ecosystem: Host-associated > Porifera > Sponge >...
GACAATATAGAGTGCGTCAGCAAGCAAAACCATTGTAAAATTTTAAATGCGATAGCCCTGCTCAGGTTTTTCTCATTATCGTATGTTTCCCTTTCCATTCAAGGAATAATTCAATCGTAATGTCTCCACTTTCAACTCCTTATGAAGTAGTTCGCTTTAGATAAATCCTTGAATTATTAAATTGATACCAGCCAAAGCAAGTACCACAAGAACCAGCTTTCGAAAACTCCTTTTGTTTAACCTATTACTGAACTTAATCCCTAAGTATAGTCCAGTAATAGAAGGCAAGATTAAACTCATTGAAGTTGGAATAGTGTACCCATTTAAAATAGTCGTGTTAAGATGGGCCCCGATTAAAGCAATTGACCCAACCGTATAGATCATGCCCTGGGCAAGAATATATTCCTTTTTTGATACATTAATTGAAAGCAAGTATAAAACAATGAGTGGTGCCCAAACACCAGCAAAGCCACCACTGACACCAGCGGCAACACCTGTAATGTACTCTGCACGAAGCTTATAGTGTGGCGGCAGACGAAGCCTCCAGCCCAAAAGCTGAAGGATTGCAATGGCCGTTATCGGAATTCCAAGTATAAGATATAAAGGGGCTTTGGGAAGTATGATAACAAGGGGTGAGGCAATGATCAGAAACACACACATGACAAGTGAAATTCGAATATATTCTCTGGCAATTTTTTTCGCTTCTGCTACTCCATACTGAAACAGCTGAATCGCATTGACGACAAACAAAGGAAAAATCAGGTAGGCAACAGCTTGTTCCGGTGCATATAAAACACCTAACCCGCTCAACATGATCATCGGAAAGGCAAAGCCGCTTGAACCCTTGATAAAACCAGCAATTATAGCAATCCCAATGGTAAATAAAACGAGGGTAAAGTTGAATTCTCCAATAAAAGTAGCCACTTGATTATTGCCTGTTTTATAACTGTTTATATTCAGCAACTCGTTATTTTTCATTACCGAAATGAGTTTCAAATTTATGTCGCAATCTACCTCACTTAAACCTCATAAAACTCTAAATAATTTCAAAGCCTACTCAGTCGTATTAAGTGAATTGGAAGGCATCCAGTCTAATTTGATCCAGTCATTAAGAAAAGACTTGATCACTGATAACCGGATTAATTTACCTAAACTCGAGCGATACCAATATGAAGCACATTCATTTTCTTGGTTTGCCACATACCTTGAGGCCCTAAGACAACTGCTTTCCTGGGCCAAAGATTTAGAGCACACATCTCAATTTGGTGAATTTGAAGAAATTTTACTCCAAATCGCCTTTGGTGAATATCTGAACCAAATTCACGGGGGTATCCCAATGAATCAAGGAGAGATCGCTCGCATTTTTCATATTTCAGATACAAAACCATCCCATTTTAGCAAGGAATGGCAATTTTTGGTCAGTAGTGGCAACACTCAAACTAACCGTGAACGATTGGTCAATCTAATGCAAGACCAACTCGGTGCAACTTGTTTTGGTAATTGCGGACTCGACGAGGATATGGAACAAATCAGGGATCAGTTTCATAAGTTTGTTGCTGAAAAAGTTTCCCCATTCGCTCAAAAATGGCATCTCAGCAATGAACTTATTCCAATGCAACTCATGAATGAACTCGCTGAACTCGGAGTGTTTGGACTGACGATACCCTTTGACTATGAGGGCTCTGAAATGTCTAAAATTGGCATGTGCGTGGTGTCCGAAGAACTTTCACGTGGTTACCTCGGTGTCGGTTCCCTTGCGACGAGGTGTGATATCGCCTCAGAGCTCATCCTGACTGGCGGGACCGAGGAGCAAAAACAAAAATGGCTTCCTCTGATTGCAAGCGGCTCCATTAAACCAACAGCCGTCTTTACAGAACCTAGTTCTGGCTCGGATTTGGGGTCACTCATTACACGGGCTGAACTGAAGGGTAACCATTATACCATTACAGGAAATAAAACTTGGATAACACACGCCGCTCGTGCTAACTTGATGACCCTGCTGGTTAGAACAGACCCTTCAAACAACAACCATCGCGGCTTATCAATGTTTTTAGCTGAGAAGAAGGCGGGGGTTGACGATGATCCATTCCCAGATTGTTGTATCACTGGAACAGAAATAGATGTCCTAGGCTATCGAGGCATGAAAGAATATGAATTATCATTTGATGGTTTCAAAGTTCCCACAGAAAACCTTCTTGGTCAGGCCGAGGGTTATGGCTTCAAACAATTAATGGAAACCTTCGAATCGGCTCGCATTCAAACAGCTGCTCGAGCCATTGGTGTCGCTCAAGCAGCCCTTGATTTATCCTTAAAATATGCCTTAGAACGCAAACAGTTTGGTAAGCACATTATCCAATTTCCAAGGGTATCGGCAAAACTCGCAATGATGGCAGTTGAATTAATGATAACACGCCAGCTAACCTATTATTCGGCCCGGCAAAAAGATCTTGGACGACGGTGTGACCTTGAGGCAGGTATGGCCAAGTTACTCGCCGCAAGGGTCGCTTGGGCAGCAGCTGACAATGGGGTGCAAATCCACGGTGGCAATGGCTTCGCAATGGAATATGATATAAGCAGAATTTTGTGCGATGCCCGAATTCTCAATCTCTTTGAGGGGGCCGGGGAAATTCAATCCAATGTGATTGCAAGACGATTGCTTGACCCCAGAACAAACTAGTCCAATGGTCAGTTTCTACACTGAACTTTGGTTAGGTTTAAGATCAATAGCAATCATACCAATCTCTCCCGTATCCATTGCGAGAAAGCACTTCATGCCTTATTTGTGCCGCTTCATCTTTAACTTAATTTATGATTTTGGGTGGATCTAAACGCACTCACCTGACGATTCAAAATCTTCTCGGGGCAATTGAATAATTTAGAGTTAAACATTTTTCCTGGTTACACTCATATCGTGTGAGAATGAGTATAAGAGTTGTTGAAAATAGTCGGGCGGGATTTATCCTTCTTGGCTGGATTGCTTTGCAAAGCAATAGCCGTGTGTTCAGCACAATATCGCTTGCCTAGCTGAACTGGTTTACCACAAAACCAAAAGTTTTTTGTTGATGGGTCGCCTATAGGCCACCGGCAGGTCTTTTCAGTAAGTGCCAAAAGGGTAATTTTTTGTTCTTCTTTTAATTTTTCTTCACTCAATACTGTGGCGTTTTGATCTTTGTTTGAGACAGCTGCTTTTGATTTCGAATCTGTTCGCTTGACCCCTATGCGATGAATTTTGCCAATGACGGCATTTCGCGTTTTTCCAATTTTTGCGGAAATGAAAGAAGCAGATTTCCCTTCCAACCAAAGTTCCGTTGCTTTATCAATTTGCTCTTGCGTCCATGGTTCCAGCATCATCTCTCCCAATTCTTATTCTTAAATTGTATTTGTAGAACTATGGAACCTCTTACTAATTATCAAGGCTAGATTTAATTTAGTGTCGTATTGGGTTGCCTTTGGCAATCAATAGGAGATCAAATAATATTTTATGGTTCAAATTGTACTACACTTGACCTATATCATGTCTTTTGTAAGCACAGGTGGGAGTGATGATTGAAACTGTAATGCCAACCTATGCCAGAAACAAAATTGGCTTTGAAAAGGGGTCTGGCTGCTGGCTTTATGGTACAGATGGCAAGGCCTATTTGGATGCGGGATCCGGAATAGCGGTCAACAGTCTTGGACATAGCCATCCAAAATTGATTGAAGCCTTAACTGAACAAGCGGGTCAAATCTGGCATACTTCAAATTTATATCGTATCCCTATCCAGGAGCGCTTGGCATCCTTGTTGGTCCAACATACTTTTGCGGATACAGTGTTCTTTACCAACAGTGGCGCCGAGGCTGTTGAATGTGCAGTGAAAACGGCACGCAAATTCTGGCACCATAAAGGACAACCCGCACGTAATCAGATCATTACTCTCAATCAATCTTTTCACGGTCGAACTTTAGGCATGATTTCCGCGGCGGGGAATGAAAAATTAACTCGCGGTTTTGCTCCACTCCTTCCGGGGTTTGTTCAAGTAGAACCCAACGATTTAGTCGCTGTTGAAAAGGAAATTGGTGAGCACACCGCGGCTATTCTGATTGAGCCGATCTTGGGAGAAGGTGGCATTCTTCCTCTTGACGACCTTTACCTGAAGAAACTCCGATTGCTTTGCGACAGCACAGGGACTTTACTTATTGTAGACGAAATCCAAACTGGTATGGGCCGAACCGGAAAATTGTTCGCGCATGAGTTTGCCGGAATTAGCCCCGATATCATGGCCATTGCCAAGGGAATTGGAGGTGGTTTCCCCATTGGAGCCTGCTTAGCCACCGAACAGGCGGCCATAGGAATGACCGTAGGTTCACATGGTTCTACCTTTGGTGGAAATCCCTTAGCATGTGCTGTAGGTTGTGCTGTTATGGAAATCATAGCTAACAATGATATGCTCCACCATGTACGAACTGTTGCACGAGACTTCAGACAACAACTCGAATCGCTGATTGGTAGCCATCCAGATATATTTGAAGAAATCCGTGGTGAAGGTTTGATGTTGGGTATTAAGTGTAAAGTTCCAAACTCCGCTGTTATTGAAGCTTGTTTTAATCAGCAATTATTGACTATTATTGGGGGAGATAATGTTGTGCGTATTCTTCCACCTTTAATCATTGACCAAGAAGACGCAACAGAAATTGTTAAGCGGCTGGATAAAGCAGCTGAGCACATAAGGGTTACTCAAGATGCCTGATTTTTTACAAATTGCCGATATCCCTGCTGAGGAACTTGCTGCCATCTTGGAGGATGCACATAAATCCAAACAATCTCGGCTTGGCAAACCCAAAGGCTTTGTTGATCCAGAAGCTCCTTTTGCTGATTGCGTTGTGGCCTTGATTTTCGACAAACCATCTACCCGAACGCGCTTATCATTTGATGTCGGAGTCCATCAACTCGGTGGGAAATCGATTGTCGTTTCAACCGAGTCAACACATCGAGCGAGAGGTGAATCCGTCAAGGATACAGCTCTTGTTTTGTCCCGTTATGTTGATTTAATCATGATCCGAACTTTTGAAGATGATATCCTTAACGAATTGGCTCAATATGCCGACTCTCCCGTTATCAACGGCCTGACTGACTCGAACCACCCCTGCCAAATTCTAGGCGATATTATGACTTTTGAAGAACACCGAGGTACAATAAAAAATAAGAAAGTCGTCTGGGTTGGGGATGGAAATAACGTATGTAATTCCTTTTTGCAAGCAGCCGGAAAATTTGGCTTCTCCTTGACCTTTTGTGGACCCCAAGAATTTGACCCTGATGCGAGTGAAATTGCCAATGCCCAAGAACAAGGGGCTGAAGTTATTTTGGAAAGAGATCCAAAAAATTGTATCCCCGAAGCAGATCTGATCGTTACCGATACTTGGGTGTCTATTCATGAAGATAATAACCCCAATACCAAATTAAACAGCGACTTAAAGGTGTATCAGGTCAATTCAACAATGATGAAAATGGCTAAATCAGACGCATTGTTTATGCACTGCCTACCTGCTCATCGGGAGAAAGAGGTCACCTCTGAAGTTTTAGATGGACCCCAATCAGTGGTATTTGACGAAGCCGAAAATCGCCTTCATATCCAAAAGTCCATTATGAAATGGTGTATGGGTTTGCTTTAGGTATCCACTTAATGCAAGTTATAATTGATTTTAATCTTGCCGCAGCAACAATAAGAGTGCGACAACTGTTGCACCAACTCCAAATAATATCGGTAGCGATGGCAAACCTCTTCCTAGAGTGAATTCCCAAAGTACAACCCAACTCGGCGTTAAATAAGTGTACGCCATGACTTTGGCGGCCGGAAGCCTCATTGAGGCGTAGCTGAGAGCAAAAAAAGTCAATACAGTGGCAACAACTGACAAATAAAACATAGCAATAAGTACGATACTGGGTAAATTGAGCCAAGGTGTGGCCTCTATATCCTGCCAGCCCAATACAATGAGAACAATCGCCCCTGATAATGTCACACCAAAGACAAAAATCTGAGGTGGTTCGCCTTGATTAGAGTAACGCAAAAATGGGGCGTAGAAAGCATGAGCCACACAGCCAATAAAAAAAATAACTTCACCCCGCCCGACTTTGAATGATAGCAACTCTGATAAATCTGCTCTAAAAATGACCCAGACTGCTCCCATTGCTCCAATGGACAAAGCAATGGCTGTCCTTTGACTCATGGTTTGGTGCAACAGAATCCATCCAAACAATCCCGACATAAGTGGAGTTATCGTAAAAATTGTACTTGTTGAAACGGCTGTTGCAGTTTTAAGCGCGATGAACATCAGGACAAAATATAAAGACATTAATCCTCCCCCGAACAAATAACGCCATGGATTCTTGAAATATTCCCGTTTAAATCCAGTGCCAAAATAGATCACCAAGAAAATAATTATTGAAGACAGCATAAACCGGGAAGCGGTCAAAGCAATCGGATCGATCAAATTTGCTACCATGCCGCCCAAGCTGAATGATCCTGCAATCCCAAAGGAAAAGCCAAACATGAGCAAGTGCCCTCTACTTTGTTCAGACAGAGTCATTAAGATCTTTCAATTGCATTTGAAACGAGTTTTTCCCATAGTCAGGGGATATCACAGTTATTGAGTTTAACTTTAAACCAACACCTTTCATTTGCTTTGAGCTTAATTGACATGATTCTCTTTGTTTTAAGGGCACCTCTATTTAATCCGAAAACCAGAATTCACCTGTTTTTGCCATTGAAAAAAAGATTATTCAGAATAGTTTTATCTTCCTTGGCGTCACATTCATTTAAGCACACCCCTATACAATCACAAAATCAGGATTAGACCTCGGCGACCGTTTCCAAATAACACAACCACTTGATATTATAACTCAAGTTCCGCATGCCAATCCAACCCTTGGCTAGAACTTTCCCAATCCAACGCATCTCGTGCTCCGGCATGTCATTACGCATCGTGCCAAACACATGTTCAACGCGGCAGCGATGCCGAGAATAGGCCGTGTTCAATACAACCTGACGGGCGTTCAACTTCTGACCACGCTTGGCCTTAAGAACTAATGCGCGGTTGATAACCCCGCTGGCGCAACGCCTGAACCATGTCCTGCGAACGATAGGCACAATCAGCCTACAACTGAGGATCCCCTGAAGGCCGTGTGGCCAGCAAAGGCACCAACACTCGGCTTTCATGGACACGGGCCGCGGTGGTGCCCCATTGCTCAATCAACTGCGTCTCCCGGTCCATCGCGATATAGTTTTTGTAACCAAAAAAGGTTTGACCCCTCTTCTTGGTCCACCGCGCCTTCGTGTCCTTCTGCCGTCATTTTTGGGGTCTTCTTCCCATTCTGAAGGAAGACGCCCATTCTTCACCTCACCACTCTCGTCCCGACGGTTCCGCTGGCGGGGCACAGGAACCATGGTTTAATCCACCACCGTCCCGGTTTGCGATTGATAACCGTGCTCCTGCAATTGCTCCTTGAAAACCTCAAACAAGGCGTCAATAGCACCCGCCTGAAACAACTGGTTCCGATACTTCCATAACGTCTTTTAATCCAGAACCTGATCCTTGCTCTGAAGACCCACAAACTGTTTGAAGGAAGTTCGGTCCAGAAACATCAATTGCAACTGGCGGTCACTCAAGGAATACATGACGCCCAATAAAAGAGCACGAAACATGATCATCTGATCCCACGAAGGACGCCCACGACCGCCGCGACGATGCGGGCCGAATACTTCTTCCAAGAACGGTTTAAAGCGGCCCCAGTCCACCACGTCCTTCATCCGAGTGAGAGTGTTGAATTCGGCGATATCCTAGCGTTGCCGGTCTTCTTCGAACAGGTTTCTTTGTTCCATTTCACTACTCTTGATCAATATCAATCAGACTCATTGATTGCTTGCCTCGAGTGATATCATAAACACAAGGAAAAAAATGACAGGGTGGAAAAATAATGTTAAGAATTACACTATTGGACTAAATAGAAGTGCCCTTAATTTAGTTCGCTGATCAAGGAGTTTGTTTTATAAGTTGTAAAGGTTTTACATATGTGTTATACTAGTATCACAAAACCATTGAAATGATGTAGTTTGTTTGCATTATTCTCTGTCATTCTGTCAACAGTCAACACCAATTAATTGCGAGCAGTATTTCTTCCAAGTATCTCGCCATTATCCATCAATTCAATGAAGGCGTGATACTAGTAATACTTTATTAGTACATTAAATATTAATACATCTAACTTAATTGGTAATTCAATCCATGTTACGTTTTTAGTAAAACATAGTCTAAGAGATAAGATTAGGCATAAATCTAAACAGGAGTATAATTTATGACTACCAGTACCAAAGCAAAGGAAAATGTTCGGGAAAAAATGCTTGAGGAGGCTTTTTCACAACCGGGTGTTTACGATGTTATAAATGCCTATCTTGGAGCACATGAGAGAGAGCGGATCCAAAAATCCTTCTCTCCGACAGATACAAACGACGATGTAAACAAGACACCTGTTTAAAGCAGTTCTTCAAGCTAAACCAAGACTGGGTTAATGCCAATTTGGAGTGAAATTCTAACCGAAATTGGCCCGAAGACTTTACTAAATTATGATCAGGTGCGCCGGAAGTATCTGGTAGACCTTTTTCTAAAGACAAACCGGCCGGTAATCCTTTATGCAACGGCATGGGTACAAAAGCCCAGTTTACAATCCAATGATTTTTCGATTAACGATGAAGACATTCAGGCATTAATGGAAGTAAGTAAGGGGATTGGCGGCAATGATCTTGATCTTATTCTACACAGCCCTGGAGGATCTACTGCAGCAACGGAAGCTATTGTATTTTACTTACGTTCGCGGTTTACTAATATTAGAGTCATTGTTCCACAACTGGCGATGTCTGCTGCAACGCTACTAGCTTGTTCGGCAAACAAAATAGTGTTGGGTAAGCACTCTTTTCTTGGCCCCACCGATCCACAGATTTCAATTTCTACCAATTTAGGAGTAAGATTCGTGCCTGCTCAGGCAGTGCTTGACCAGTTTGACTTGGCCAAAAGAGAGTGTACAGATGATCCAGTAAATATAAATGCTTGGGCTCCAATTCTTCGTCAAATTACTCCTGATCTCCTCATTCAGTGTAAATCAGCTTTGGAAATGACAAAAATATTAGCAAGAAGCTGGTTAGAAAAATATATGTTTGTTGGTGATAAAGATCCTTCAAGGAAAGCTGAGGAAATATCAAGTTGGTTATCTGACCATCAGGAGTTCAAGAGCCATTCTAAACACATCAGCCGAGAAGAAATTGAAGCCAAGGGAATGATTGTAGAATATTTGGAAGCAGATCAGGAATTCCAAGATATTGTTCTTTCAGTCTACCATTCTACCACCCATACTTTCACGGGTACTCCTGCAGTCAAAATAGTTGAAAATCACCTAGGTCGGGCGTTTATTAAATTAGATCTTCCAAAAATAAATTAACTGCCAGATCCAAAACAATTCAAAGCAATTGGGGTGAAATTTGGTTTAAAGGAATAGAAAAATGGGGAGGATCTGATTATGGACCGTAAAAAGGAATCAATAATTCCCTGTAAAAAGGAAGAAACTAATACTTAATGTATTAGGGGATTCTGATCCTGAATACCTTTGTTTTGTCAATCTCTTCTTGGATTAGAATTTATAACAAAACCAAGTAATGGTACTTTAGGAGCCACCCTGATACTCAATCATCTTTCAACTGGATATCAAAGGATATCTTAACTTGGAAAACTGGAAGTTAATGAGTTGTATTGATATTCATAGAATAGCTAATTTATATAGTGCACCTCTATAAATTCCCGAAATCAGGATTCACCTGTTTTTGCATTTGAATAAAACTTGATTATTCAGAATAATTTCTTCTCCTTGGGGTTACATTCATTCAATAATATTCCCCAAAAAGGTAAAAATAGATTCTTTTACACCATTTCCTAGACCAAATCACACACTTGCCCCCCAATTGGCATTACTCAGATTAACATATCTCCATTAGGTATTATCTAAGTTGGAATAAATAGACGTGCCCTTAAGGGAAAACCTTTTCCTACAGAGGTGAATGCACATCTCAATTTGACTGACAACGAAGTTAATTATGCACTTTTGTCTGCTGCACTGAACAACAATGAATCAGTGCACTTACATGCCGACCGGATTGTCAATCGAAACCATTTTAAATTGTTGTATGACCGCAATCCGACAGATTATAAAATTAATCCGAAGACAGGAGAAGCAGTCTATAAGGCCTTATCAGATGAATTTGGCGAAGACAACTTCAGGCATGATTACTATCAACAAAGTAAATTAAGTTATGATTTTCCCGTTAATTTGCGAAAGGGGTCAATAATAGTATCATCTCTTGATAAATCTAATGTATTAAGCTCCATTCCCCTAGTTTCTGTTGATATCGTGTATTGCGAAAGGGGAATATACGAAAAAGCAAAGGGATGGCTTGACAATAATAATGAAACAATAATAAAACAGGAATAAGAGGAGGAATAAAAAATGGAAACGATGGAACGAAATGCACTGTTATTGAAATTGATTGATAAAATTGTGGAAATTGATGGAAATACCAACGAAGCATATTTACAAAAGTACGTATATATTCTACAGGAATTGATGGAAGTTCCTTTGAACTTTGAGTATATTCTGTACTTGAACAGCCCATACTCTTTCTATCTCCCTGAAAGTTTAACTTCAATGCAAGCTGATGAGTTACTGTCAATTGAAATAAATAGATGCACAAGACCTAGTTATGTTTCGACCGAATGGGGGAAACGTTTTCAAACGAGATATCCAACAACTATGAGCAAATATGCGTCGGAAATTGACTTTGTTGTTCAATATCTTTGTTCTCATAAAATCCGTTTACTAGGTCATGTGGCAACGACACTATTCCTTGAGAGATTTAAGCGGAATTTTTCGGGTCCATCAGATAAATTGTCCCTTGAATTGAATAAACTTATGAGGGCAACTTGGAATGAACCGGATGAGCAGGCAAGGGAACGATTTGCCTATATTAGTAGCGAATGGACAGGAGAACCATACAGTTTTGCATGATCGTGATCGGCGACCCAAATCTAAAAATTAGGCTTTTTTAATCAGTTCTAGCAATCATTTAGCGACAATTCTAACATTCATTACCCATTAATAAAGGAGCTAAGTGAATACTTTCACAGTATCCACCGCGGCTAGTGTCCATTATAGCAAGATGTTGGAGCCTTTGTTGGCCGCACGGCCTTCTGGGGATCCGCAGTTGTGGGCTGATTGTACCTATCGTTCGCAGGACATGGTTCAGGCGTTGCGTCAGCGGGGTTTTAATCCTCGCATCGGTATTAAGGCCCAGCGTGGACAGAAGTTGAACGCCCGTCAGGTTGCCTTGAACAAGGGGTATTCTCGGCATCGCTGCCACGTTGAGCATGTGTTTGGCACGATTCGTAATGACATGCCGGAGCATCTGATCGTTGTATTGGGAAAGGGCGGGCCTAGCATGCAGAACTTGTGTTATAATATCAAGCGGTTGTGTTATTTGGAGACGGTAGCCAAGGTCTCATCAAAGGGTGGAAAGTGTCTATTGTCACCTGTTTTTTGAAACTTATCAAATGAATGTGACGCCACGGAGAAGAAATTATTCAGAATAATCAAATTTTTCCAATGGCAAAAACAGGTGAATACTGATTTAGTGATTTTATAGGGTCCTTTTAAATAAGCCGTACTTAAATTGGTAAATATTCACTATAATAAACAGTTATGTATGGATAGTAATATTAATCAGTAAAAGGTAGGGATACTTCTAAATATATATAAATAGAAAATGAACCAGGATATTAAAATAATAGCTTGGAGGGAATTAGCCTCTAAACGGATCAAGAATATCCTGAAACAGCATACTGTTGCCCGTATGCGAACCCTTGAACAAAAAATCTGTGATGCCGGCCCTTTCAATCAGCGCCCTGAACCCCACCATCTCAATAGTGCTATGCAAATTATGGTGGATAGCGGCATAGTAAAAAAATTGTATGACCCAAAAGGCCCCTGGTTTTTCCTTGCCGGATCACCAGAACACATTTTGAAAGAGCGCCGTGATTTACAATCTCCCATAGTAGAAAGATTTAATCAAGCCGTTGTGAGCTCTCGGATTGGACAATACCTTGAAATTGCTATCTTCAAAGCTCTCCAGAACCAGGGAGAGATGGTCCACTTTGGCGATTTTCCTAACCTCTCTTGCCCTGGCAGGAACGGAATCTATCAGAAGGAAGAACCACCATCCCACCTAAGCGGTAAGCGTATCCCAAAACAGAAGAAGCTAGATTTCATAATCGCTGGGCCCATAAAAGCAGCCATTGAAGCTTAAATCAAACGGCGTTGGATGTATCCTAATGAAGAGGACGTCCTTGATCTGCTGCACAAGGCCACAGAATTGGATTGTGTTCCCGTACTAATTGCCCGGAGAATACCCTATGTGACAATTATGCTCCTTAAACAATGCGGTTGCGTTTTCCACCAGACCTACAACCAGTTGATGGATGAACGGGATAGTGATTTAGCTAAAATGGCCCAACACAAATCTTTACTTGGATATCATGATATACGGGTTGGGTCTGAGCCGGACAAACGTCTTCTCAAATTCATCACCATTAACCTCCCTGATGTTCTCCCCAAGGCCAAGGAAAAATTTGATGAACATAAAGATTTACTAGCAGAATACGCCTCTGGCCAAATTAGCTATCAAGATTTGGTCAATACACTTAGACAAGAATGAATTTAACTGATTAAGTAGAGACATAATTGGCCTTGCGATCACACACCATCATCCCGTGAACTACAGCGTTGCAAAGTATTTCTGAATCTGGATCCTGGTTTTATATATCAGATTTGCGGCGATTGCATTTCTTGCAGAGCATCTGGTAGTTTTCTGCACTGCACTTCCAACCCTACGACTAGGGACCAATATGATCAGCCTCCATCTCGGCTCGGTCAATTTTCTCCTTGCAAGCCGTCCACCTCTGTTTTCAATAAATCAGGGTCAAGATCACTGCGGCAATGGTGATCATCGTAAAGAGGACCCCAATCAACATTCTTCATCAAATCTCGCTTTTTCGGGAATGTAGCCTTCACCCAAGTAATGACATTCCAGAAGCGGTCCCATATTTCGCCAACATCAACTCCCCGTGTCGGCTCATATACTCTATTATGGTTATATCGTCTTTTGCTCCTGCTATCCAAGATATGGGCACGACTATTTATTCCAAATTAGAAAATACCTTCATGGAGATTTGTTGGTCTGAGTAGTGCCAATGTAGAGGCTAGGTGTGTGATTAGGCCTAGGAAACGATGGTAAAGGGTCTATTTTTACCTTTTTGGGGAAGATTATTGAATGAATGTGACCCAAAGGAGAAGAAATTATTCAGAATAATCCTGATTTTTTCAAAGGCAAAAACAAGTGAATCCTGATTTTGGAATTTTATAGAGGTGCCCATATGTCTTTTTGCAGTAATTCCTGCCGGTTCGTCTTTTCAGAGAAATAGCCTTTTCCCAGTGGTCGGCTGCCTCACCGAGCCGGCTGAAATAACGCTTGGCCTCACTCAACCAAGGCCCTGTATAGACCGAGTTACGTAATTGTCACTTCCGGTTGTATATTCCCCCAATAATAACGGCTGAAAAAGGGGGCATTATCACAGGTATAATGGTTCGGGCAAGGGTGTTGAATGCTGCCAAGACCTCTCGTTGTCAATCTTCTTTAAACAGGTTTCTTTGTTACATTTGACTGCTCCAAGCAAACATCAATAAGACTAGTGTATTGCTTGCCTAGAGTGAATCATAAGCAAAACAAAAGTACCAAGAAAAAATTACTGAGTAGAAAAACAATGTTAAGAATTACGTTATTGGAATAAATAGACGTGCCCTCAAGAGTAATTAAAAATGCTCTAAGCAAGAATTTAATCAAACCTAAATCCACTTCCAAGGGAAAACGGTATGCACAATATCTTCCTTATTGGGCACCATTGGATGAGCTGCCTGAATACTTTCCTTAGACTAACCTCTTGCAAGACCTAAGTATTCTGGTATACCGAAGCTACATAATCTTATTTGACTGTCATTTGATATCACTCCGTCATCCTAGTATCACGCCTTCATTGAATTGATGGATAAAGGCGAGATACTAGGAAGAAATACTGCTCGCAATTAATTGGTGTTGACTGTTGACAGAATGACAGAGAATAATGCAAACAAACTACATCATTTCAATGGTTTTGTGATACTAGCATCAACTCAACTATTCATCAGCCTCCAAGTACCTAATTCTTATTTGACCGCTATTTGACAACAAGGCTGAAATGACCTCTCGCTAGACCTCAGTATTCTGGTATTCCGAAGCTACATATTCTTATTTGACTGTCATTTGGTATCACTCCGTCATCCTAGCATCAACTCAACTATTCATCAGCCTCCAAGTACCTAATTCTTATTTGACCGCTATTTGACAACAAGGCTGAAATGACCTCTCGCAAGACCTCAGCATTTTGGTATTCCGAAGCTACATAATCTTATTTGACCGTCATTTGATTAATTGCCCTTATCTTAGTATCAGCCCAACCATTCATCGGCCTCCAAGTACCTAATTCTTATTTGACCGCTATTTGACAACAAGGCTGAAATGACCTCTCGCACGACCTCAGTATTCTGGTATACCGAAGCTACATTTTCTTATTTGACCGCCATTTGATTAATTGCCCTTATCTTAGTATCAACACAACCATTCATCGGCCTCCAAGTACCTAATTCTTATTTGACCGCTATTTGACAACAAGGCTGAAATGACCTCTCGCACGACCTCAGTATTCTGGTATACCGAAGCTACATTTTCTTATTTGACCGCCATTTGATTAATTGCCCTTATCTTAGTATCAACACAACCATTCATCAGCCTCCAAGTACCTAATTCTTATTTGACCGCTATTTGACAACAAGGCTGAAATGACCTCTTGCACGACCTCAGTATTCTGGTATTCCGAAGCTACATTTTCTTATTTGACCGCCATTTGATTAATTGCCCTTATCTTAGTATCAACACAACCATTCATCAGCATCCAAGTACCTAATTCTTATTTGACCGCTATTTGACAACAAGGCTGAAATGACCTCTCGCAAGACCTCAGTATTCTGGTATTCCGAAGCTACATAATCTTATTTGACCGTCATTTGATTAATTGCTCTCATCCTAGTATCAACCCAACCATTCATCAGCCTCCAAGTACCTAATTCTTATTTGACCGCTATTTGACAACAAGGCTGAAATGACCTCT
>Ga0209022_1002453_pt1 | contig 15305 bp, 9 predicted proteins | sample PinacodermPK_FD_187300 | JGI IMG/M metagenome (GOLD analysis project Ga0209022, IMG submission 187300) | Host-associated microbial community of the marine sponge Aplysina aerophoba from Gulf of Piran - sponge pinacoderm, lysed by proteinase... | ecosystem: Host-associated > Porifera > Sponge >...
ACACAGCATCCTTCTTCGTCTGGTTGCGCCGCAGCGGCGGCCGGTGGTGATGCGCCGATGGACCTGAGCCCGGAGAGCTGGCTGGAGCGCCAGAGTTCCGGTGTTTCCAGCGACAGCTCCTGCTCCATAGCGACAAGATCCCCCGGCGTCAGTGAACCTTGTGACCGGAGCCTGGCCCCTTCAGACAGGCACGAGCTGCGATCGCCGGGACTAAACCTGCTGTGCCCTTCACCACCGTCACCCATCGCGCAGCTGGGGTGGGAACAGTCGCCGTCCGCAACGGAGGGCATGGTGCCCGACTGGTCTCCGTGGTTAGCCCAGGAGTATCCTGGCGAGGACTGGCTACCATTGTTCAGCACCAGTGCCTCTGATCTGGAGGTTCCGTCATTACTTCTCACGGATGACGACAGGGCCTTCTGGCGAGCGTTGGTCTCTCCGGCGCATGGCGAACAGTAAAGCCGGACGCTCAGCGCGTTGGCTTGTTTTCGCTACAGGATGCAGACCCTTGCTGGCGGCTGAACAGCGCAGCTGACTGGCCTGTCAGCTGCCAGGCGTCACACAAGAGGGCAAGGGTTGTCCAAACGGCACTGTTGATCATTCAGGCTTTTCATGGACACATTTGCCATCACAAGCTCACACAGAAAACCGGAACCTTTGGGCGTGCCAGCGCAGGAGGCCGGTGGTCTGGGCCTCCCACGAAGACATGCCCGGCCTCTTGTCTCCGCTCAGGTCCCGGGTCTTGCCAGCAGGCCCGCTGGCTGTGAACAGCCTTTCAGGAAAAAGAGTGGCCCCATGCGACACTGTCGCACTCACATCGGAGGAAAACGCTTTTGCTGTCCGTATGAAGGCTGTGGACAAGAATTTGTACGAGCAAGCCATCGACAACGACACTTGTGTGTGCATTCGGAAGAAAAACCCTTTGTCTGCTCCTGGGAAGGCTGTGGAAAAGCGTTCAAACGACCAGACCATCTGATAACACACAGGCGTTTGCACATTGGGGCAAAACTCTTTGTCTGTTCCTGGGAGGGCTGTGGACGTTCGTTTGCACAAGGCGGCACTTGCAAAAGACACTGGCGCGTCCACTTGCGAGAAAAACGCTTTGTCTGCTCCCATGAAGGCTGTGCACAAGCGTTCACACGATCAGCCTACCTGGCAGTACACAGGCGTACGCACACCGGAGAAAAACCCTTTGTTTGTTCTGTTGAAGGCTGTGGACGTGCGTTTGCACAACCAAGCCCCCTGATAACGCACCTGCGTATCCACACCGGAGAAAAACCCTTTGTCTGCTCCCATAAAGGCTGTGAGCATGCGTTTGCACAATCCAGTGCCCTGCGATATCACTTGAGTACTGCTCACTCAGGAGAAAGGCCTTTTTTTTGTCCCTGTGAAAACTGTGGACATTCGTTTGCGCGATCAAGTGAGCTGAAAAGACATTTATGCGTCCATACCAAAGAAAGGCCTTTTGTTTGTCCACACGAGGGTTGTGGCAAAGGGTTTGTACGAGCAAGCGGCCGGGAAAAACACTTGCGCGTCCATACCGCAGAAAAACCTTTCGCCTGTTCCTTTGAAGGCTGTGGACAAGCGTTCACAAGGCGAGATTTGCTGGCTCAACATGTGCGCTCCTGCACCAAGGCAGGCTCCTTTGTGCGTTTGCGCAAGCAGCGTACCAACAGCGCCACGCCATCAAGGGTCTCGGCCAGGCTCGCTCTGGCTCGCAGGAAAAAAGCGCCCCTTTTCCAGCGTACGGAAGCGGGTAAACAGCAGCCAGTCACAACACAGCATCCTCCTGCGCCTGTTTTCGCAGCAGCGGCGGGCCGTCGCTGGAAACACCGGAGCTCTGGTGCTCCAGCTCCCTCTCCAGGCTCAGGTCTATCGGCGCATCGCGACAGGCCCCGCTCCATAGCGACAGCATCCCCCGGCGTCAGTGAGCCTTGCGACCGGAGCCTGGCCCCTTCAGCCTGGGACGAACAGCGATCGCCGGGGCTGAACCGGCCCCCTGCACCGCCGTCGCCCATCGCGCAGCTTGAGTGGGCACAGTCGCTGTCCGCAACGCAGGGCAGCCTGCCCGACTGGTCTCCATGGTGCGCCGATGACCATCTTTACGGGGACTGGCTGTCATTGTTCGGCGCCAGTGCATCTGACCTGGAGGTTCCGTCATCACTTCTTGCGGATGACGACAAGGGCTTCTGGCAGGCGTTGATCTCTCCGGCCACCAGTGAAGCCAGGCACTCAGCGTGTTGATGGCATTCTCGTTGCAGGACGCAGGCCCTTGCTGGCGGCTGAACTGCACGGCTGACCGGCCTGTCAGCTGCCTGGCGTCACACAAGCGTGCAACGGTTGTCCAAGCTTGACTGTTGATTATTCGGGCTTCTCATGGACACATTTGCCATCACAAGCTCACGCAGAACACCGGAACCTTTCGGCGCGCCAGCGCAGCAGACCGGAGGGCTGCGTCTCCCACGAAGACATGCCCGGCCTCCTGTCGCCGTTCAGGTCCTGGGTGTCGCCAGCATGCCCGCTGGCTGTGAACAGCCGCGCAGGAACAAGAGTGGCCCCATGCCAGACTTTCGCACGCGCATCGGAGGACAGCGCTTTTTCTGTCCGTATGAAGACTGTGGACGTTTGCTTACACGATCAGACACCCTGACACGCCACTTGCATCTTCACACGAGAGCAAAATCCTTTGTCTGTCGCTGGGAAGGCTGCGGACAAGCGTTCCACCGATCAAACGATTTGACAATACACAGGCGTCTGCACACCGGCGAAAAACCCTTTGTCTGTCCCTGGGAAGGCTGTGGGCATCCGTTTGCACAAGCAGGCCCCCTGACAAGCCACTTGCGTATGCACACCGGCGAAAAACCCTTTATCTGTCCCTGGCAAGGCTGCGGATATGCGTCCGCAACATCAGGCTCCCTGACAAGGCACTTGCGTGTCCACTCAGGAGGAAAACCCTTTGCCTGTACCTGGGAAGGCTGCGGACAAGCGTTCAAACGATCAAACGACGTGAGGATACACAGGCGTCTTCACACCGGAGAAAAACCCTTTGTCTGTCCCTGGGAAGGCTGTGGGCATTCGTTTGCACAATCAGGCCCCCTGACCAGCCATTTGCGTCTGCACACCGGAGCAAAACCTTTTGGCTGTCCCCGGGAAGGCTGCGGCTATGCGTCCGCAACATCAGGCAATCTGAGAGTACACTTGCGCGTCCACTCAGGAGAAAAGCCTTTTGTCTGTCCCCATGAGGGCTGTGGATTTTCGTTCTCACGATCCAACTATCTGACACAACACCAGCGTGCCCACTCAGGAAAAAAAACCTTTGTCTGCCCCCACGAAGGCTGTGGATATGCGTCCGCAACATCAGGTCAGCTCAAACGACACCTGCGTGTGCACAAGACAGACCAGCCCTTTGTCTGTTCCTTTGAAGGCTGTGGGCGTACATTCAGACAATCAGGCGGTCTGACATACCACAGGCGTGCTGCCCACGCAGGCGCAGCTCTTTTTGCCTGTCCATCTCAAGGCTGTGGACAAGTGTTCACAAGGTTGGTTTTACTGGATCGACACCTGTGCTGCTGTACCAAAGCCGGCTCCTTTGTGCGTTCGCGCAAGGAGCGTACCAACAGCTCGACGCCGTCAAGGGGCTCGGCCAGGCACACTCCGGCTCGCAGGGAAAATCCGCGCCTTTTCCAGCGCACTGCAGCGGGCAAACAGCGGCCGGTCACAACACAGCATCCTCCTTCGTCTGTTGGCGCAGCAGCGGCTTGCCAGGATGCGCCTATGGACCTGAGCCTGGAGAGGGCCCGCTGTGTCAGTGAACCTTGCGACCGGAGCCAGGCCCCTGCGGCCAGGCAAGAGGCGCAGTCGCCGGGATTGAACCGGCTCCCTTCACCACCGTCACCCATTACGCAGCTTGAGTGGACACAGGCGCTGTCCGCAACGGGGAGCAGCATGCCCGACTGGTCTGCATGGTGCGGCGATGAACATTTTTACGGGGAATGGCCGTCATTGTTCAGTGCCAGTGCCTCTGACAGGGATGTTCCGTCATTACTTCTCACGGATGACGACAAGGCTTTCTGGCAGGCATTGATCTCTCCGGCCAATAGTGAAGCCTGGCGCTCAGCCTGCTGAGTGCATTTTCATTACAGGACTCAGGGCCTTGCGGGCGGCTGAACAGCTCAGCTGATCGGCCTGTCAGTTGCCAGGCGTCACACAAGAGTGCAACTGTTGTCCAAGCCTGACTGTTGATCATTCAGGCTTCTCATGGACACACTTGCCGTCACAAGACCACACCGAAAACCGGAACCTTGCGGCACGCCAGCGCAGGAAACCGGTGGTCTGGCCCCCCGCGAAGACAGCCCAGCCTGCTGTCTCCGCCCAGACCCCGGGGTGCGCCAGCACGCCGGCTGGCTGTGAACAGCAGTTGAGAAAAGAGAGTGCCCCCATGCCACACTTTCGCACTCACATCGGTGGAAAACGCTTTTGGTGTCCACATGAAAACTGTGGACGTTCGTTTACACGATCAGACACCCTGACAAGCCATGTGCGTCTCCACACCGGAACAAAACTCTTTGTCTGTCCCTGGGAAGGCTGTGGATATACGTGCGCAGAATCAAGTGCCGCGAAGAAGCACTGCCGTGTCCACACCGAAAAGAAGCTCTTCGGCTGTCCAGATGAAGGCTGTGGACGTTCGTTCAAACGAGCAAGCGACTTGAGAATACACAGGCGTGTCCACACCGGAGAAAAACCCTTTGTCTGTCCCTGGGAAGGCTGTGGACGTTCGTTTATAACATCAAGCCCCCTGACAACCCACTTGCGTCTCCACACCGGAGAAAAACCCTTTGTCTGTTCCCATGAAGGTTGTAGACATGCTTTCGCACAATCAAGCGCTCTGGCATTTCACATGCGTGCTGGTCACACCGGAGAAAAACGCTTTGCCTGTTCTCATGAAGGCTGTGTTCATGCGTTTGCACAATCAGGCGACCTGAAAAAACACAGCCTCCTCCACACCGGAGGAAAACCCTTTGTTTGTTGTTGGGAAGACTGTGGACGCGCGTTCACACAATCAGGCCCCCTGAAAAGCCACTTGCGTCTCCACACCGGAGAAAAACCCTTTGTCTGTCCCCGGGAAGGTTGCGGATATGCGTCCGCAACATCAGGCTCCCTGACAAGGCACTTGCGTTTCCACTCAGGAGAAAAACCCTTTGTCTGTCTCTGGGAAGGCTGTGGACAAGCGTTCAAACAATCAGGCGACTTGATAGCACACAGGCGTACCCATTCCGGAGAAAGACCCTTTGTCTGTTCCCGGGAAGGCTGCGGACGGTCGTTTGTACAATTAAACCACCTGAAAAAACACAGGTATTTACACTTGCCGGCAAAGCCTTTTGTTTGTCCCTGGGAAGGCTGTAGATCGTCATTTGTACAACCAAGCTTCCTGAAAAAACACTGGCACCGCCACGCCGCCAACAACGCCTTTGTCTGTTCTCATGAAGACTGTGGACATTCGTTCGCACAGGCAAGTGCCCTGCAAGGCCACTTGCGCACTGTACACCCAATAGAAAAGCCCTTTGTCTGTCCCGGGGACGGCTGCGGACAGTTGTTCGCACGATCAGCTGCCCTTACTCGACATTTGCGTCTCTGCACCAGGGCTGGCTCTTTGGAGTGCTTGCAGGCGGACCCGGCAACCCGATCTGTGGCATCAAGGACCTCTTGCAGACCCCGGCTTGCGCGCAGGCAAAATCCGCGCCTTTTCCAGTGCGCTGAAGCGGGCAAACAGCGGCCGGTCACAAAACAGTATCGCTCCTCCTTTGCTGCGGCGACAGCTCCCGATGTTCCGGTGGACCCGGGCCCTGCGCCTGGTCTGGAGCACCAGGGCACCGGTGTTTCCAGCGACAGCCCCCGCTCCAGCGCGACAGTATCCCCAGCCGTGAGTGCGCCTTGCGACTGGAGTCTGGCCCCTGCGGACAGGGAAGAACAGCGATCGCCGGGACTGAACCTGCTCCCTTGGCCGCCGTCACCAATCGCGCAACTTGAATGGACACAGTCGTCGTCCGCAACGCAGAGCCTCATTCCCGACTGGTCTGCATGGTGCGCCGATGAACATCTTTACGGCGACTGGTTGTCATTGTTCAGCGCCAGTGCATCTGACCTGGAGGCTCCGCCATTACTTCTCACGGATGACGACAAGGCCTTCTGGCAGACGTTGATCTCTCCAGCCGATAGTGAAGTCAGGCACTCAGCGTATTGATTGCATTTTCGTTGCAGGACGCAGGCCCTTGCGGGCGGCTGGACAGCACAGCTGACCGGCCTGTCAGCTGTCAGGCGTCACTCCAGGGCGCAACTGTTGTCCAAGCGTCACTGTTGATGATTCTGGCTTTAGATGAATATGGATCCTGGTATAAGGTCACACAGAAAACCGGAGCTCTGCCGCGCGCGAAGAAGACCACCAGGGTTGCCCGGCTTGCGACAGGGCAGCGAAAAAGGATTCAGGAAAAAGAAGTCCCGGAAGGCAGACCTTCGCATCCCTGCCCGCAAAAGAAACTTTGTCTGTCCCTGGGAAGGCTGTGGCTATGCGAGCGTAAAATCAAATTCCCTGACAAAGCACTTGCGTGTCCATACCGGAGAGAAACCCTTTGCCTGTTCATATGAAGGCTGCGGACGCTCGTTTGCACAATCGGGTAGCCTGACACGTCACTTGCGTCTCCACACCGGGAAAAAACCCTTTGTCTGTACTCATAAAGGCTGTGAACAGGCGTTCGCGCAACCAGGTGCCCTGATATATCATGTGCGCGCTGCTCACTCAGGAGACAAACCCTTTGTCTGTCCTCATGAAGGCTGCCAACAGGCGTTCATACAGTCCAGTGCTCTGACAACGCACTGGCGTGCTGCTCACGCAGCAAAAAAAAACTTTGTCTGTCCTCATCAAGGCTGTGCACAATCGTTTACACAATCAAGCGCTCTGGCAAATCACTTGCGTTTTCACCGCGGAGCAACACTCTTTTTCTGTTCTCATGAAGGCTGTGAGCAGGCGTTCGCACAATCCGGTGCTTTGACATATCACTTGCGTGTTGCTCACTCAGGCGCAAAACCCTTTGTCTGTTTCCATGACGGCTGTGGCTATGCGTTCAAAACAGCGCGCATTCTCAGATGCCACGTGCGCACTGTTCACTCAGGAGAAAAACCCTTTATCTGTTTCCATGAAGGCTGTGGCTATTCGTTCGCTCGAGCACCTGACCTGATAAGACACTTGTGTGTTCACTCAGCAGCGAAAAGCTTTTGCTGCGCATATGAAGGCTGTGGGCGCGCGTTCACCAGATCAGGAGCGCTGCAGGATCACCTGCGTGCTGCTCATGCCGCAGAAAAACCTGTTCACTGTTTTCATGAAGGCTGTGGACGTGCGTTCGCAGGGCTAAGCACCCTTGCTCGACATTTGCGCCGCTGTACCAAAGCAGGCTCCCTTGTGCGCGTGCGCCAGGATGGCACAAACGGCTCCATGCCAGCAAGGTCATCGGCCAGCCACGCTCTTGCCTGTGAGAAAAGTCCGCCAGGTTTTCAGCATCCTGAAGCTGGAAAACAGCTGCCGGTCACACCACAGTATCCCTCTTCGTCTGTCTCGACTGTTTCGACTGCGACTGCGGCCGGTCTCGAGGCTCGGGTGGACTTGAATCTGGAGGTTGGTCGGCAACGCCAGAGCACCTGTGTTTCCAGCGACAGCCCCCGTTCCATAGCGACAGTATGCTCCGGTGCCTGTGAGCGTTTCGACCGGAGCCAGGTGCCATCAGACAGGGAAGCACAGCGATCGCCGGGACTGAACCTGCTCCCTTCAGCGCCGTCCTTGACGGGAAGCGTCATGGCCGACTGGTCAGCATGGTGCGCCGATGAAAATATCTCCGGAGACTGGGTGTCATTGATCAGTACAAATGCATTTGACCAGGATGTTCTGGCAGCACTTCTCAAGGATGACGACAAGGCTGTCTGGCAGGCGTTGATCTCACCGGCGAATGGCCAATAGTGAAACCTGGGATGCGGCGCGTTGAGGCCATTGTCGTTGCCGGGCTCAGGTTCTGGCCTTGCGGCTGAACAGAACAGCTGACCGGCCTGTCAGCCGCCGGGCGTCACACAAGAGTGTAACTGTTGTCCAACCCCCCAGTGTCGAGCATTCAGGCTTCCCATGGACTCAGTTACCATCACCAGGTCACACACAGAACCGGAACCGTGCCGCGCCCCGGCAGCGATGGCCGGAGGCCCGGGCCTGCCACGACGACATGTCCGGTCTTGTGTCTCCGTCCATGCCAAACGCTTCGCCTGCTCGCAAGAGGGGTGTCACCACCGGTCCACACGCAGGGCAGACCTCAATGTACACTTTCGCATCCATACCGGAGAAAGACCCTGTGTCTGTCCCTATGCAGGCTGTGGACGTACGTTCACTCAACTGGCCCACCTGACAGCACACCAGCGTCTGCACACCGGAGAAAAACCCTTTGCCTGTCCCCATGAAAGCTGTGGACGAGCCTTCACTCAAGCAAGCACCCTGAAAGCACACCTGCGTCGGCACACCGGAGAAAAACCTTTTGTCTGTCCCCATGCCGGCTGCGGACGTCCGTTCACACAATCAATCACCCTGAGCCGTCACCTGCGTCTGCACACGGGAGCAACCCCCTTTGTCTGCTCTCATGAAGGTTGTGAATCCGCGTTTGCACAGCCAGGCGCTCTGACATATCACTGGCGTGTTGCTCACACAGGAACAAGGCCTTTTGTCTGTTCCCGCTGTGGGCATGCCTTCGTGCAATCAGGCCACCTGGCGCGGCACAAGTGCCGCCAGAGCGCAAAAGAACCTTTTTCCTGTATCCATGAAGGCGGTGGACGTGCATGCACAGAGTCCGGCCATCAGACAAGACACCGGCATGGCCGCACTCGCGGGAATCGTCGGCGCGGTCAGCAAGGCGTTGCAGCGGTCCGACCGCTGTCGGTAGAAACACCCTGGCTTTCTTCCACAGCAGTGGCAGCCAGTCCCGCTCAGGCGGACCTGAACCTGGAGATGGAGCTGGCAGGCTCGAATACCTGTGTGTCCTGCGACAAGCCAGGCTCCATAGCGTCTGTATCCTCCGGCATCAGTGAGCCTTTTGACTGGAGCCCGGCCCCTTCAGACAGGCCAGAACAGCGAGCGACGGGGCTGAACCTGTTCTGTTTACCGCCTTCACCAGGCGCCCTGGCCGGGTGGACAGAGCCGCCGTCCGTCACGGAGGCCTTTATGTCTGACTGGTCCACAGGGGGCGCCGCTGATCAACTTTTCGGGCAGGGGCTGCCATTGATCAGATGGGTCAGTACGCAGGCATCTGACAAAGATGTTCCGGCATCACTTCGCACGGAGGAGGACAGGGCTTTCTGGCAGGCGTTGATTTCTCCGACGAATAGTGAATGGTGAAGCCAGGCGCGCAGCTTGCGGATGTCATTGCAGGATTCAGGCCCTCGCCTGCGGTTGGAGGGTACAGCTGACCGGCCGGTCAGCTGCCGGGTGCCACACAAGAGCACAACTGCTGTCCAAGCTGCACTGGTGATCATTCGAGCGACCCATGAACAGACTTCCTGCTACAAGACCCCAGCCAAAGGCGGACCCTTTCCTCACGCCAGCAGAGGCTGCCAACCGACTGCGCTGCGCGAAAAGGAGACAATCCAGCCCCTCTGCCCCTGTCCGCGTCGGGGGTGGCATCTGCTCGTACGAGGGGTGTAACAAATGGTTCAAAAAGGGAAGTGACCTGAAGACGCACCTTCGCATCCATACCGGAGAAAAACCCTTTTTATGTCCTCATGAAGGCTGTGGACGTGCGTTCAGAAGAGTCGGCGATTTGAAGATGCACCGGCGTCTTCACACCGGAGAAAAACCCTTTATCTGTCACTATCAAGGCTGTGAGTGCGCGTTCCCACAATCGAACGCTCTGACATATCACCTGCGTGTTGCTCACTTGAAGGAAAAGCCCTTTATCTGTCCTTATGAAGGCTGCGAACGTGCGTTCACACAATCAAGCTCCCTGAAATACCACTTGCGTGCTGCTCATACCAAAGAAAGACCTTTTGTCTGTGCATATGAAGGTTGTGGACGTTCGTTTACACAATTGGCCCTTCTGAAGGTTCATTGGCGTATCCACACCGGAGAGAAACCTTGTGTCTGTCGCCATGAAGGCTGTGAGCTCGCGTTCTCACAATCGGGTGCCCTGGCATATCACGTGCGTGCTGTTCACTCAGGAAGAAAGACCTTTGTCTGTCGTTATGAAGACTGTGGACGTGCGTTTGCACAACCAGGTTCCCTGAGATACCACTTGAGTTCTGTTCATAGGAAAGAGAGACGTTTTTCCTGTTCATATAAAGGCTGCGGACGTTCGTTTCCACACCCCGCCCCGCTGAAAATTCACTGGCGTGTCCACACCGGAGAAAAACCTTTTGTCTGTCCCCGTGAAGGTTGTGCACATGCGTCTACACAAGCAGGTTCTCTGGCACAGCATCTGCGTGCTGTTCATGCCACAGGAGAATTATTTGCTTGTTCGTACCGGGGCTGTGGGCGCTTGTTTACAAAATCAGATTTCCTTGATCGACATAGGCGTCGCTGCACCAAAGCAGGCTCCTGTGTGCGATTACGAAAGGACTGCACAAATGGCGCCAAGCCTTCAGAACTCTCGGCCAGCCAGTCTCACACCAGCAGGAAAGGATGGCGAGGTTTCCAGCGCGCTGCTGCGCAAAAATGGCTGCCGGTCACAACTGAGCATCCTCCTGCGACTGTTTCCTCCGCAGTGACGGCCGGTCCCGAGGCGCTGGCGAGCCTGAGTCCGGAGCCCGGTCTGGAACGCCAAAGTGCCGGTGTTTCCAGCGACAGTCCCCGCTCTATAGCGACAGTATCCTCCAGCGTCGGTGGACTTTTCGACCCAGGCCGGAGCCCATCAGACCGGCAACAACAGCGAGCGCGGCAGCCGCGCCTGCGGTCTTTTCAGCCGTTACCAGCTGTGCAGCCCGGGCGGGTAGAGCCGCCGTTCGTGATGGAGGCCACTCTGCCCGACGAGGTCGCATGGTGCGCCGTTGAATATTGTTTCGGGGACTGGGCGTCATGGATGGATACAAAGACATCTGACAAGGAGGCGCCCTCATCGTTTCTCTCGGAAGAGGACCAGGCTTTCTGGCAGGCGTTGATGTCTCAGGTAATCAGTGGAAACGAGCGTTCAGCGCGTTGACTCCCTTGGCGTTACGGGACCTGGGTCCGGAACCTTGCGGCTGGATAGCACAGCTGACCGCCCGGTTGGCTGCCGGGGGGGACACCAGCGTGTCACTGCTGTCCAAGCTGCACTGATGATCATGTAAGCGACCAATGGACAGACTTCCTGTTGCAACGCCCCACCGAAAGGCGAAACCGATCCTCACGCCAGCAGGGGCTGCCAGCCGACTGCGCTGCACGCAAAGTCGACAATCCCGGCCGTCAGCCCCTGTCCGCGCCCGGGGCGGCATCTGCTCGCACGAAGGGTGTAACAAACGGTTCAAAAGATCGGCCGATCTGAAGGTGCACCTTCGCATCCATACCGGCGAAAAACCCTTTGTCTGTCGGTATGATGGCTGTGGACGTGCGTTCAGAAGAGCAGGCGATATGAGAATGCACCAGCGACTGCACACCGGCGAAAAACCCTGTGCCTGTCCCTATGAAGGCTGTGAGCGCGCGTTCGCACAATCGCACGCTGTGACATATCACGTGCGTGTTGCTCACTCAGGAGAAAAGCCCTTTATCTGTCCCTATGAAAGCTGTGGACGTGCGTTCATACAATCAGGCCGCCTGGCATATCACTTGCGTGCCGTTCATACCAAAGGACGACCTTATTTGTGTTCATATGAAGGCTGTGGACATTCGTTTGCACAAGTGTCCCTTCTGAAAGTTCACTGGCGTGTCCACACCGGAGAGCAACCTTTTGGTTGTCCTTATGAAGGTTGTGGACATGCGTACACACAATCGAGTGCCCTGGCCTATCACTTGCGTGCTGTTCACTCAGGAGAAAAGTCCTTTATCTGTCCTGATAAAGGCTGTAGACGTGCGTTCGCACATGCAGCCCAATTGAAACAGCACTTGCGTGCGAAAACGGGAGGAAAACCCTTTGCTTGTCTTTATGACGGCTGTGGACGCGCGTTCGCACAAGCGTCCCACCTGAAACAACACCTGCGTGTGCATACGGGAGAAAAACCCTTTTTCTGTGCCTATGAAGGCTGTGAACGTGCGTTCACACAAGCTGGCAACCTGACAGCACACCGGCGGCTGCATACCGGAGAGCAACCCTTTGTTTGTCCCCGTGAAGACTGTGGGCTTGCGTTCAAACAATCAGGCCATCTGCAAGCACACCTTCGCACACATACCGGAGGAAAAAACTTTGTCTGTCCCTACGAAGGCTGTGGACGTTTGTTCGCACAATCGGGTTCCTGTACTCGACATGTGCGCCGCTGCGCCGCACAAGGCTCCTTTGTACGCGTGCCAAAGGACGGCACAAACGGCTCCACATCATCAAGCCCCCCGGTCTACGCTCGCACCGGTGGGGAAAGACCGCCGGGTTTCCAGTGCGCTGAAGCTGGCAAACAGCTACCGGTCAAAAAAAAGTATCCCTCGTCGACTGTTTCCATCGCAGTGGCGGCCTGTCCCGATGTTCAGGCGACCCAGGCTCCAGCGCGCCAGACTGCCTGTGTTTCCAGTGACAAGACCGCAGCCGCAGCACAGGAGCGGCTCCTGGCTGGCAGCACTCTTCCAGCAGCCAGGAGTCAGCTGCGACCAGCGCGGCTGAGCCCACTTCCTGCACCGCTGTCAGAAGCCGCCGGATGTGAGTGCCGACAGTCGCCGCTCGTACCGGGGGGGGGCATACCTGACTGGTTAAAACGCTGCGCTGATGAATATCTCTCCGAGTTCTGGCTGCCATTGAGCAGTACAGATGCACCCGGCCAGGAGGTTGCGTCATTACCTCTCACCGATGAAGAAAAGACTTTCTTGCAGACGCTGATTTCCCCGGTGGACACTGAAACCGGACGATCAGCATTTTGAGTTCAGCAGGGCCTGTCAGCCATTGGGCATGGCGACAGGAGTGTAAGGCTGGTCCTGGCGTTCAGGGCATCAGCACAGTGGCGCGGCCTGGGCAGTGGGCCTGGGTCCCGGGTCAGACAGAGGTACAGCATGGCTGGCAGACCTGTCGCCGGGCCTCATCAGGAAACGCAACTGTGGTCCAGGTCTCACTGTTTTATCGTTCAGGCATCTGATGGATATGCATCCTGTCAAACATCCGCACCGACAACAGCGATGCTGGCGCGCCCCGGCAGAGAGTTTTACCAGGGCGCGTGCGGGCTGTGAACCATGGCGCAGCGACACAAGTCCCCTGGTGGAGGGCGCGCGTCTCGACACCGGAGCAAAACTCTTTGTCTGCCCCTGTGAAGGCTGTCAAGGGTCGTTCCTGCTCGCCGCTGGCCTGACAAGGCATTTGCGCAGTCACACGCAGAACAGACCCTTCGTCTGTTCATGGGGAACTTGTGGGCGCTCATTCAAGCAACAACTGCATCTTACCGCCCACAGGCGTGTCCACACCGGAGAAAAACCCTTTGTCTGTCCCTATGAGGACTGTGGATATGCGTTCGCGGAACGCAGTTCCCTGACAAAGCACAAACGCCGGCACACCGGGGAAAGACCCTTCGTCTGTTGCTGGAAAGGCTGTGGATTTGCGTTCGCACATTCCAGCTCCTTGACAAGGCATTTGTATCTCCATACGGGAGAAAAACTCTTTGTCTGCTCATATGAAGACTGTGGACGTGCGTTCGCACAATCGGATTCGCAGGCCAGGCACCGGCGCGTCCACTCAGGGGGAAAACCCTTTGTCTGTCCTTATGAGGACTGTGGAGTTTCGTTCACGGAACTCAGGTCTCTGGTAAAGCACAAGCGCCGCCATACCGGTGAAAGACCCTTTGTCTGCTCCAGGGGGGGCTGTGGGTCTGCGTTCAGACAAGCCAGCGCTCTGACAAGGCACTTGTATCTCCACACCGCAGGACAACGCTTTGTCTGCTCATATGAAGACTGTGGACGTTCGTTCACACAACCTGGTGGTCTGGGCAAGCACTTGCGTGTCCACGCACGAGCACAACCTTTTGTCTGCTCCTGGAAAGACTGCGGACATTTTTTCACACAACCTGATGCTCTGAACAAGCACTTGCGTGTCCACGCACGCGCACAACCCCAGGTCCGTTCCCGGCAAGGCGGTACCAGCCTGTCTGTGCCACCAGACGTTTCCTGTGAACAGCCGCTTTCCTCTGGAAAAAAGGCACGCCGTTTCCGGCGCGCTGCGGCCGGTGGGCGGCTGCCGGTCACAACACAGCGCCGCTCTCCCGGTGGCGCGGCGATCTGTCCCGACTTTCAGGCAGAACCGGCCCGGGAGAGCGTTCTGGAGCGCAGGAACACCAGTGCTCCGGGCAAGCGGCCCTGTCCTGCTGTGGCCGCAGCCTCCAGCCCGGATCAGCTATGCGACGGGAGCGGCGGGCCCGCAGACAGTACGCAGCAGCCATGGCCGGGGCTGAGCTTGTCCCCTTCATTCCTGTCTCAAGCCGACCTGCCCTGGTGGGGACAACCGCCCCTGGCATCGGGGCTTCTTACGCCCTGCTGGCCAACATGGTGTGCCGATGACAGCATCCCCCTGCCGTTGCTGTCATCGTTCAGCACCGCTGCCCCGCACGAAGGCACCGGGTTATTCCCGCTGTCTGATGACGACAACAGCTTCTGGCAGAAGTTGGTCTCCTCGACGACGGGTAACATCTGGCAATCAGCATACTGAGTTCAGCCACAGGGTCCGGTGCATAGCCTTACGGACCGACGGCATGGCTGACAGGCTTGTCAGCCGTCGGTGCCACATAAAGGCCGCCATTCTTGTCCAAGCCTCACTGTTGATCGCTCAGGGAACTGATGGCCATGCGTTCTGTTACATATTCAGACAGCAAACGAGAGCCCTGGCGCGCGCCAGCAGAGGCGGGCAACAGCCGGCCCTGTGCACAAACCGAAACAACGACCCGGCGTTCTGTCTGCGTCCGTGCCATCGGGCGCGCCGGCCCGCGCGAGGATGTTGAACAAGGGGGCAGAAAAAAGAGCGTCCGCACGGGACAGTCTGGCATTGACTCGAGCAAAAAACGCTTTGTCTGTTCCCGGGAAGGCTGTGGCTATGCGTCGCAACGAGCAGACGTTCTGAAAAGGCACTGGCGTGTCCACACCGGGGAGAAAACCTTTGTCTGTTCCCGGGAAGGCTGTGGCTATGCGTCGCAACGATCAGACG
>Ga0209022_1002455_pt1 | contig 15305 bp, 14 predicted proteins | sample PinacodermPK_FD_187300 | JGI IMG/M metagenome (GOLD analysis project Ga0209022, IMG submission 187300) | Host-associated microbial community of the marine sponge Aplysina aerophoba from Gulf of Piran - sponge pinacoderm, lysed by proteinase... | ecosystem: Host-associated > Porifera > Sponge >...
AGAGCTGGATCGCCTGGGAACGTCTGCTGGTGACGCGCTGGGACATCTTCGACTGAAAGTATGTTGAAGGCACTTCGGCATTGATGGGAGAGGCTTCCCGGTGATTGGCTCAGACTTTCTGGCCGGTCCGACACATTCAGGAGAACAGATGAGCACAAAAGCATATCCGAAACGTTCTCTCTCTCTTCAGTGATAATCTTGCCGGAGCAACCCACATAAATGCAATTCCTGGGAAGTTCACGCCGCAAACGTAGTGTGGTATTCCCGGATCACTCCTGGATTTCATAGACTACGACCATTGGATCTATGCCGTCCACCTGGTGTACGCCATAGGCGTAGCCGCCACGAATCACTTCAATATCCACGGCAACTGGGAGAGTCGTACGACCGACTGCGTGAGATTCCCGGCTCAGAATCAACCACTCTGCCTCAATCGCATTTTCGGGGCTGCTCAGCTTGACCCATACCCGGCTCATCTCATCCACCACAAAGGTTTGGAATGCCGGCTTCGTCTCGTGAGGTTCGCGGCCCTCCACTAATTCCCGGTAGTAGGGATTCTTCGGCATCGCTTCGGTTATTTCTGCACTTGTGATCGGTACGGGGTCGTGCTCATAGCGGATGGTATCACGCGTTGATCCATCAGCAGATGCAGTTATGATTTCAATTGCATCACTCCAGCCGTAGTAGAACATATCATCGGGGCCAACTGCCCAGGACGGTGATCGACCAAATGGGACATCAGCATAGCCGAAACCGCCACTTTCTTGAATGTCGTAGATCGCTTCATTTTCATCCACCGTCCCCAAAAGATCCGTCCCGTAGCTTCCGTCTCGATCAATCTGGATTAGTTCATAATGAGGATCGTCATTGATCGTCATTGAACCATCACCAGATTCCAGGAAAGAAGGTAGACTCTTCGTCATGATCCACCCATTTTCAATGGCACCGATCAAAGTATTGAATTGTTTCTCACCATCATCCTTTATTTCAATGCTGTGCGCATAGGAGAAGTCATCAGGATCATAGATCAGGATCCGATTCGTTACGAATTCCCATAGATACACGGAATCTGCTGCCCCAATGACTCCACCATTTAAGAACCGATACTCGCCTGGTCCCTGTCCCTGCCCTCCGACTTGGCTCAGGTAGGTGCCGTCTGCCTCAAATGCGTGAACCAGTGGGGACCGCTGCCCTTCTGACACAAGTATGTCACCACGCCCATTGACCAAGATTTGCGAAATCGGCCCGAACAGGATTGTATCACCGGCAGATTCATCACCGAGCCGAAGGATTTCTTCCAGTGTAACCATGGTGGTTTCGCCTTCTTCCTGTGCGAGGTCCATATCACCACGCCTGCACCCAGTCAGCAGGATAACACAGAAAAGGATTGAAAAAGCGGTGGGAAAGCCATTTTGGGGCAGATTTTTCATGGTATGCAGTCCTCTGTTTGTTCAACATCAAAGTAAGGGGAATTATGGTGAATAATTGAAAAAGACCTGCACATATAGCTTCTATGACGGTATCCGCCCATTTGTGTATTCTGGGGTGATTTCCAAGGGTTGCCGGGTTCGTGTGTGGAGCAATCTCTTGCTGGGAGCAATTGAGGATGCAGCCAACTACGCACATGAGGCAGTTCGGGCAAATTTGGCGGGTACACGTAATGTTGTTCCAATCCCGGGTATACAGATCCCGAATCCGTTGATCGTCTGTTGGAGAATCGGTGTGGAAGTGTGTTTCGGTGGGATGATTGGGTAGAGCTGGATCGCCTGGGAACGTCTGCTGGTGACGCGCTGGGACATCTTCGACTGAAAGTATGTTGAAGGCACTTCGGCATTGATGGGAGAGGCTTCCCGGTGATTGGCTCAGACTTTCTGGCCGGTTCGACACATTCAGGAGAACAGATGAGCACAAAAGCATATCCGAAACGTTCTCTCCGCCAAGTGATAATCTTGCCTGAGCAATTCACACAGATGCAATTCCTGGGAAGTTCACGCCGCAAACGTAGCGTGGTATTCCCGGATCACTCCTGGATTTCATAGACTACGACCATTGGATCTATACCGTCCCCTTGGTGTACGCCATAGGCGTAGCCGCCACGAATCACTTCAAGATCCACTGCAGCTGGGAGTATCGTACGACCGACTGCGTGAGATTCCCGGCTCAGAATCAACCACTCTGCCTCAATCGCATTTTCGGGGCAGCTCAGTTTGATCCACACACGGCTCATCTCATCTACCACAAAGGTGTGAAATGCCGGCTTCGTCTCGTGAGACTCACGGGTCTCCACTAATTCCCGGTAGTAGGGAATCTCTGGCATCACTTCGGTTATTTCTGCACTTGTGATTGGTACGGGGTCGTGTTCATAGCGGATGGTATCACGCGTTGATCCATCAGCAGATACAGTTATGATTTCAATTACATCACTCCAGCCGTAGTAGAATATATCATCGGGGCCAAGTGCCCAGGACGGTGACCGACCAAATGGGACATCAGCATAGCCGTAACGGCCGCCTTCTTGAATGTCGTATACCGCTTCACTTTCATCCACCGTCCCCAAAAGATCCGTCCCGTAGCTTCCGTCTCGATCAATCTGGATCAGTTCATAATGAGGATCGTCATTGATCGTCATTGCATCGGATTCCAGGAAAGGACGTAGACGCTTCGCCATGATCCACCCATTTTCAATGGCACCGATCAAAATATTGAATTGTCCCTGACCATCATCCTTTATTTCAATGCTGTGCACATAGGAGAAGTCATCAGGATCATAGACCAGGATCCGATTCGTTACGAATTCCAATAGATACACGGAATCTGCTGCCCCAATGACTCCACTACTTAAGAACCGATACTCGCTTGGTCCCTGTCCCTGCCCTCCGACTTGGCTCAGGTAGGTGCCGTCTGCCTCAAATGCGTGAACCAATGGGGACTGCTGCCCTTCTGACACAAGTATGTCACCACGCCCATTGACCATGATTTGCGAAATCGGCCCGAATAGGATTGTGTCACCGGCAGATTCATCACCGAGTCGAAGGAATTCTTCCAGCGTAACTATGGTGGCTTCGCCTTCTTCCTGTGCGAGGTCCATGTCACGCCTGCACCCGGTCAGCAGGATAACGCAGAAAAGGATTAAAAAAGTGGTGGGGAAGTTATTTTGGGGCAGATCTTTCATGGTATGCAGTCCTCTGCTCAATATCTAAAGTAGAGGGAATTGTGGTGAATAGTTGAAAAAGATTTGCACATATAGCTTCTATGACTGTATCCGCCCATTTGTGTATTTTGGGGTGATTTCCAAGGATTGGCCGGGTTCGTGTGTGGAGCAATCTCTTGCTGGGAGCAATTGAGGATGCAGTTAATTACGCACATGAGGCAGTTCGGGCGAATTTGGCGGGTACACGTAATGCTGTTTCAATCCCGGGTATACAGATCCCGAATCCGTTGATCGTCTGTTGGAGAATCGGTGTGCAAGTGTGTTTCGGTGGGATGATTGGGTAGAGCTGGATCGCCTGGGAACGTCTGCTGGTGACGCGCTGGGACATCTTCGACTGAAAGTATGCTGAAGGCATTTCGGCGTTGATGGGAGAGGCTTCCCGGTGATTGGCTCAGACTTTCTGGTCGGTCCGACACATTTAGGAGTACAGATGAGCACAAAAGCATATCCGAAACGTTCTCTCTGTTCAGTGATAATCTTGCCGGAGCAACCCACATAAATGCAATTCCTGGGAAGTTCACGCAGCAAACGTAGTGTGGTATTCCCGGATCACTCCTGGATTTCATAGACTACGACCATTGGATCTATGCCGTCCCCCTGGTGTACGCCATAGGCGTAGCCGCCACGAATCACTTCAAGATCCACGGCAACTGGGAGAGTCGTACGACCGACTGCGTGAGATTCCCGGCTCAGAATCAACCACTCTGCCTCAAACGCATCTTCGGGACTGCTCAGCTTGATCCATACCCGGCTCTTCTCATCCACCACAAAGGTTTGGAATGCCGGCTTCGCCTCGTGAGGCTCGCGGGTCTCCACTAATTCCCGGAAGTGGGGATTCTCCGGCATCGCTTCAGTCATTTCTGCACTTGTGATTGGTACGGGATCGTGCTCATAGCGGATGGTGTCACGCGTTGATCCATCAGCAGATACAGTTATGATTTCAATTGCGCCACTCCAGCCGTAGTAGAGCATATCATCGGGGCCAAGCGCCCAAGACGGTGATCGACCAAATGGAAGCCAGAGGAAGTCCATACCGCCGCCTTCTTGAATGTTGTAGATCATTTCATTTTCATCCACCGTCCCCAAAAGATCCGTCCCGTAGCTTCCGTCTCGATCAATCTGGATCAGTTCATAATGACGGTCGTCATTGATCGTCATTGAACCATCATCGGATTCCAGGTAAGAAGGTAGACTCTTCGCCATGATCCACCCATTTTCAATGGCACCGATCAAAGTATTGAATTGTTTCTCACCATCATCCTTTATTTCAATGCTGTGCGCATAGGAGAAGTCATCAGGATCATAGACCAGGATCCGATTCGTTACGATTTCCCACAGATATACGGAATCTGCTGCCCCAATGACTCTACCATTTAAGAACCGATACTCGCCTGGTCCCTGTCCCTGCCCTCCGACTTGGCTCAGGTAGGTGCCGTCTGCCTCAAATGCGTGAACCAGTGGGGACCGCTGCCCTTCTGACACAAGTATGTCACCACGCCCATTGACCAAGATTTGCGAAATCGGCCCGAACAGGATTGTATCACCGGCAGATTCATCACCGAGCCGAAGGATTTCTTCCAGTGTAACTATGGTGGCTTCGCCTTCTTCCTGTGCGAGGTCCATGTCACGCCTGCACCCGGTCAGCAGGATAACGCAGAAAAGGATTAATAAAGTGGTGGGAAAGTTGTTTTGGGGAAGATCTTTCATGGTATGCAGTCCTCTGCTCAATATCTAAAGTAGAGAGAATTATGGTGAATAGTTGAGAAAGGTTTGCACATATAGCCTCTATGACTGTATCCGCCCATTTGTGTATTTTGGGGTAATTTCCAAGGATTGGCCGGGTTCGTGTGTCGAGTAATCTCCTGCTGGGAGCAATTGAGGATGCAGCTTCGGATAACTACACACATGAGGCAGTTCTGGCCAATTTGGCAGGTACACGCAATGTAGATACCATCTACGGTTCATTCTCGTCTGATGAGAACGGCGACGCCGAATATATTCCGGTATTAGGTGTGGTGTTCGGCGACAATATTGATCAGTTGCAGTAGCTAATGTATTCTTGGCTGATTGATCAGCAGGAATAGTCTATTGGAACTCTACAAGGTTTGTGTGGAGAGTTTTTTGGGGTTGATTTTTGGCAACAAAATTTATTGGAACGTGATCGGATACAATCACTGTGGCTTGCCTGTTGTTAAAATCGGGTTTCATAACGGTGGTTTTCTGTACAGGTCTCTACAAAACCAAACATCATCTTCTTACCGACTTCCGTAAGTCGACACACACGATTATGTGTTCGCAGTGTATAATCTTGCCGCCGAGCAGATCGTCGCAGAGTAGGACGTTCAGCGTGTGGGATCCAGACAGTGCGAATTCCGTGACAGCTCTGAGCGTCTACCGAAAAAAGCGAAAGTCTGCATGTAATCCCCGCACTAATTATTTTGCCGGGTGTTGAATGCTGACACGTTATTTCCGTGTTAGGTATTCTCGCGGTTTTGTGTATAAGTGTGATCGTTCAATAAACCAGCAATCCATCGTGACCCATGCAATCTTTTTTCAAGTTTGACTCAGTTGCTTCTCGTCGTCAGTTTCTTCGTACCTCCGGCGCATTTGCGCTGGGGTTTGCCGGACTACACTCATTGATAGGATGTAATCCTTCATCCACGCGGTTGAAGGAGAGGTTTGGACCTCTGGTATCGGATCCCGCTGGAATCATGGATTTACCTTCGGGATTCAACTATAAGATTATTTCTCGGGTGGGTGACCAAATGAATGATGGTTTTTATGTACCCGGCGCACCAGATGGTATGGCTGCTTTCGAAGGGCCTTCTGGACAGACGATTGTCGTACGGAATCATGAGGTGAACTCTGGAGCAGATCCTGCTATGGGGGCATTTGGTCCAGACAACGCATTGTTCAGCAAGTTGGCCCCCAACCTCCTGTATGATGCGGGTACTGACGGAAATCCCGCGTTGGGAGGAACCACGACACTCGTGTATGACACCGCAAAACAACAACTGATTTCACAGTATCTGAGTCTCGCGGGTACACTGCGCAATTGTGCAGGCGGACCTACACCGTGGAAAACCTGGATTACGTGCGAGGAAATCACAACGCGGGCAGGAGAAGACGGAGCGACCAAGGATCACGGCTACGCCTTTCAGGTTCCGGCAAGCGCTACACCGACGGTTGCAATCCCCGTACCGCTGCGTGCAATGGGGCGGTTCAATCGTGAGGCAGTAGCTGTAGATCCAGCGACAAACATCATCTATCAAACGGAAGACACGCATGACAGTCTCATCTATCGGTTTATCCCGGACGATCCGTCAAATATCGCAGCGGGCGGTCGGCTTCAGGCGCTCCATGTCAAGGATCAACCCAGTCTGGATACACGCAACTGGGATGTGCAAACAGTTTCTGTTGGGACTGAACTGGAAATTGATTGGTTGGATCTCGAAGATGTTGAGGCACCATTGGATGATCTACGTCTTCGGGGGTTCGATCGGGGGGCAGCCAGATTTGCACGTGGTGAAGGGATGTGGTATGGCAATGGGGCGGTGTACTTCGCCTGCACCAATGGAGGGAAAGCCGAGTGTGGTCAAATTTGGCGACTAATGCCCGATAGAACCCTTGAGCTGTTCATAGAACCGAACGATCCAGGCCTTATAGAAAACGCGGATAACCTGACCGTGACGCCATGGGGCGATCTGATCGTATGCGAAGATGGCTCGAACGAGCAGTTTCTTGTCGGAGTCACGCCCGAAGGCGAGATCTACAAGTTCGCCCGCAATGCAGTCAGCGAATCCGAGTTGGCTGGTGCGACATTCTCGCCAGACGGAACGACACTGTTCGTGAACATTCAGCACGATGGGCTAACCCTGGCTATCACTGGCAATTGGATCTGATGGATTCTTTCGTGTGATTATGGTCACATGAAAAGTCGCTCCTCAATTTCCCCGAAGAGTTCCTGGTAGTATCTTCGGGCCCTTCGCGGAGACATGCTGCGCGAGTTGTACAGATTACCAGACTCTATTGATGGGTTGGCGTCCTGCAGATCAAAATTCAGCAGAACGTGGATTCCGTTGTCGGCCTGTGATACCAGTGCCGAAACTTTCAGGCGGGTAGGGCCGCCGTAAAGGAAAGAGAAGAGAGCACTCTCAGCACGGTAATCCGTGTTAATGATCCCCTCGTCTTTCTCCGCGTCAATGATTGCAAACCCCTCTTCGGCGAGTGCTTGCACGGTGGCATCGAACACAAGATCGTATTCCAAATTGTACACACGCGAGCGATCCTCCGACGGTAGGCTCTGTGTAGTTGCGCAGCCTGCGACCAGTAGAGCGAGCAATAGAAAACGTTTCATGGATACTGATTTGGTGTGCTTGAAGTTGTTAGGTTACTCATTATACGCCTCCAAGGCGGCAAAGGTAACATGAGTCTCAGTCGTTTGTCGCGATGGTGAGCGTTATTTCCGGATGCGTATTTGGCGCGGTAATCGCGTTCAGTACCTCGAACGATATAACGTAAGGAGAGCTTTGTTCGAGGGCTTTGAGTGCAAATGTTGTTGTGGTGTGTGGCTTAACCTCCAGGATATCGATGTCCTCGTGAAATCTCCATTCCGATGTATTTCGCAGGATAAAGCGGGCATCTGAACGATTCTCAAGTTGGACTTCCAGTATAGATGTTCCTGCCCTGAACACTGCATCTGAGACAGTAATTGAAGCATTAATGAGCGGCAGAATTTCGGATTCCCGACCAATAAGTGTGTTTCGATGCCAGGCGATAGTGCGGCGGGCACGCAGACCTTCGTGGATCCCTTCCGCTGTTCGTTCTTCTGCAAATACCAATGTGACGGGGCGGTGCCCTTCTTGGGCCACCTCAAAGTCCCAGTCAACGAGTCCATGAACATCACTGGTGCCAATAATGGCTAAGTCATTAGCCAGTGCGATATCGAGTGCCTCATCGGAGTAAGTGAACTGGTTAACCACCTCTACTCCATGTAATAAATCCGCGTCAATAAGCTCTCTATGCATATCTTCGAGCACTGCTACACCATCTGAGCGCTGCGCGGTCCACGCAGGATGGTTCCAGAATGCAAAACCGCCCTGACGGCCAACCTCTTCAAATACACCTCGAATATCTTTTGCCTCTTCACCGAAAGGGGCGACCAACGCATTGGCATCAGTAATGAAAATGGCGTTCACGTGTCCAGGTGGCATAGAACGCGTAATCTCTGAGCCAGGGATTATGATCAGCGGGTGGTCTCCATTGGCGTTCTCAGCTACAGCAAAGGCACGGTTACGGTCAGGATTCGGGATATCGTGCCTATGCGGCTGGTATTCCAGATGGTCGGTTATTGCTATTGCATCAAGTCCATCGCGATGCGCCTCCTGGACCCGAATATTTGGCCAAACACTTCCATCTGAGAAAACAGTATGCATGTGCAGGTCGCAGGCCAACGTATGGTATCCAGGCACATCAGGAAATTCAATGGTACGGTTTTCTTGTGCCTGAGCACTGCCAGAGATGGCCAGGGTGACTAGAATAATTAGGATGCGATACATGGTATTGGGGATATGAGAGGTGGAAATAGGTACGTTATGGTTCAAATGTGTACCTGTGTCGTTCAATAACTAAAATTAAGCGCTTGAGATCAATGTTTTCCCCATCAATGCCCCGGCATACCAAGATTATTTCAACGCTGGGGCCTGCTTCAAGCGATCGTGATACGATCAGTGAACTGATTGAGGCGGGGACTGATGTAATTCGCTTAAATTTTTCACATGGCACGCACGAGGATCATCAAGCTGTCGTTGCGCGCGTTCGTGAGGAGGCTGCAAAACAGCAGCGGCAGGTAGCAATACTGCAGGATCTTCAGGGACCGCGTATTCGTGTGGGCCCTGTGCGAGGGGGGGCGGTTGAGCTGCATGAAGGAGCAGAGGTGAAGATATCTCCCTCAGCAGACGCCGAGTCATCCGCAGACCATATATACGTGAGCTATAAAGCTCTAGCACTTGACCTGGCGCCAGGTGGGAGTATTTTGATTGATGATGGCCGCTTGGAGCTCACGGTAACATCAATTTCGAGGGGAGAGGTACGCGCGTGTGTAGATGTTGGAGGGGAATTGAAGTCACGTAAGGGTGTCAATTTCCCACGTGTACGTACGAGTGGGCCTGCACTCACAGAAAAAGACCTCGCAGACCTTGAAGTCGGAATTGATCTGAACGTTGACTGGATCGCACTGTCTTTTGTGCGCAATGAGTCTGATGTTGTGCACCTGCGCAAGCATCTTAAGGCCGCAGGCCATCGAGCGGGTATTATTGCAAAAATTGAAAAACCCGAAGCCTTTGAGGCCATTGATAATATCCTGGCCGTTAGTGATGGCATCATGGTCGCACGTGGCGATCTGGGAATTGAAATGCCTATGGCATTGATCCCGCACGCACAGAAGACGATCATTCATAAATGCCTCTTGGCAGGTAAACCGGTAATCACGGCTACGCAAATGCTGGAGAGCATGATTGAAAACCACGTACCTACGCGGGCGGAAGCCAGTGACGTAGCGAATGCGGTTCTTGATGGAACAGATGCCGTGATGCTGAGCGGAGAGACAGCTGTGGGGCACCATCCCGCACGTGTGGTCAAGGCTATGGCCAGGATCATAAGATCGGCAGAGGAGCATTGGTATGCACTTCCAAAAAACAGCCGTGGACTTCCAGATGGATTGAATTCAGTTGAAGGTTTTGGGGATATTACAGATGCGGTAAGTCTGACTGCGTGCGAATTGGCTGTACACGTCGGGGCACGGGCCCTAGTCTGTCTTACCGCGTCAGGTGCAACAGCACGATCTCTCGCCAAACATCGTCCACGTATGCCGGTATATGCATTTACGGATGCTCCAAACGTCGTTGGGCAGGTGGGAGTACTCTGGGGAACAAAAGCGTTCCAGATCCCCTTTCAGAGTGATACCGACGCTGGGGTTAGGCTGGTTCAGCAGACTCTGGTCAGCAAGGGGTATGTGAGGAGTGGGGATTCTATTATTATATGTGCAGGTATGCCCTTACCTCGTAAAGGGCGCACCAATCTGGTTCATGTAAGCCATATTGACTGATCCATGAAGAGTACGCCGCTCTGGATTCTTTGCATGCTGGTTTTTCTTTCTGGATGCTCCAGTAATTCATTTCTCGGTTCACGATTCGATAACTTTTCTGCGTACTACAACAAGTACTACAACGCTGAGCGTGCACTTGCCGAGGGGATCCGTAATTTCGAGGAGAGTCTGGAGGGTAGCCCGGTTGATCAGGATGTATTTCTCTCCCTGTTTACGCGCAGTCAGCAGGCGTCTACGCAACGTAAGCCGTTTGAAGATGCAATCACGAAGAGTATAGAGATTCTTCGAAATCATCCCAACTCCAAATGGGTTGATGATGCAATCATGGTTATTGGGAAGGCATGGTTTTTCACACTCAATTTTGTTGGAGCAGAAGAAAAATTTAACGATATACTGGAGCTCGATTCTCCACTCAGGGATGAAGCCAATTTTTGGCTGGCGCGCACCCTGATAGCCAGCGGAGACTACGAAGAAGCATTCACGCACTTACAGGCTATTCTTAATGCAGAAGAGATTTCCCGTCGTTGGGAACCACGCTATCGACTGGCGCTTGCTGAATTACACATACAGAACGAAAACTGGGAGGAAGCTGCAATTGAGTTGGGAATCGGCTTAGCCGCCGATCTTCGTGACAACGACCTGGCAGCCAAAGCTCAATTTCTGGAAGGACAGGTGTTGGAGCAGCTTGGTCGGTACGAGGATGCAATTGCTGCATACGAGCGTGTACAGCGCTACAAGCCCTTCTATGAGCTATCCTATGCTGCCCAGTTCAGTGCCGTTCGGGTTGCTGCTGATCATGTTGATGCAGATGTGGCTATGAGGAATCTGCGGCGCATGGAGCGGGACGACAAGAATTTTGATCATCGGGCAGAATTGGCCTATTTGCGAGGGCGTGTGCTGATCGCACAGGGGCTCTATGATGAGGCACTGGCGCAGTATGATGAATTACTCTACGATCCTACCTTAGGCGGGGCGCGGATGCGCGGGCCGGTGCATTATGTGCTGGGTACGTTTTATCGGGATGTAGAGCTTAACTATCCGTATGCGGCTGCACATTTTGATACGGCATCTCAGGCAATTACATCCCCTAGCACCATAGGGCAATCGCGGCAGGGGGCTTCAGCCCCCCCCAAGCCGTCTCCTGGTGCCATTATTGACATTAAGGAGCAGGCTGAAACCTTTGGGAGTTTTTCCGATGTACTGGATGAGATCATACTAATGGACTCATTGCTGTATCTCGGTACACTGGATGACAGCAGCTTTGCGGAAGTTGTTCTTGAGTTACGGCAGCGTAGGGCGGACGAAATAGCTAAAATGCAGCGTAAGCTGCGCCAGCGTGAGTCCGAGTCTGCTTTTGTAGGAAGCGGAGGGGCGGCAGATTACAATAATGGAGGCGGAGGCACCCTGGTAGCAGGATCAGAGGGGGAAGCTGGTTTTCTGTACCATAAGGATCAGGTGCGGATGGAGCAGGCACGTCAGGATTTTATATTGATCTGGGGCGGTCGCCCGTTGGCCCCCAACTGGCGTCGGATCGCAGCCATCGAAGCTGCACAGGCCGAGGTAATGGATGAGGAGGGGGGTAGACAAGGGCAGCCCACATTTAATGTGAGTCTGCCGACTGTGAATATTTCTGCAGTGCCCCGGAGCCAAGAGGCATTCGATAAAATGTTGAGCGATCGGGCGAATGTGAGGTATGAGCTTGCTAATGTGCTGTTTTTATCCATGAACCTTCCCGATTCCGCGGCAGCGTGGTATCGGATGGTGATTGAAGAGGATTTTGAAGAGAGTGTAGCACAGCGGGCCTACTATGCTCTGGCGGAAGTACAACAAACCTTGGGAGACACACTGGCGGCCAATCGATTGTACGAGGTGATTGTGTCTGATTATCCGGATTCTGACTTTACAACGCAGGCCTATACCCGACTTGGACGCCCTCTTGTTGAGCATGTATCCACTGATTCAGTAGTACTGGCGGAGGAGGACTACAAAAAGTATCAGACTGAATTGGAGGAGGATCTGCCGGAGGCAGTGGTTACCAACATGCTGGATCTGGCCCTTAAATGGCCCACTACACCTACCGCGCCGCAGGCACTCCATTTCGCAGGCACTGCTTATCTGAAATGGGCAGCCAGAGACAGTCTTGATGTATTGGCTGCGCTACCCGTCCAAGTAGACGCAACCCGTCTGGAAGCAGCGGGATTTTACTCCGACCTGGATTCCACTGCGACTGCGGAAGACAGTCTGCTGACACTTCCTTTGGTACTCGGACATCTCCAAAATAATTTTCCCAATTCTTTGCAGGCAGATCGTGCGAGACGTCTATTAATAGCACTTGAAGAGGAAAGGCAATTGCGCAAGGCAATTGCCGATTCACTTGCCACCCAACGGGCGTTGGCGATTGCTGATTCAATCGCACAGTTGAATGCTGCTCCTGACTCACTTGATCAGATGTTGCTGGCGGACTCATTAGGAATAGCTGCAGATTCACTTGCGCAACTTGTGCAGATGGATTCGTTAGCGGTGGCCTCGGAGTTACTCGAGAAATCTCTACCCGAGGAGTCGAGGGCAATAGCCGATAAGGTGATTGCTGATTCACTGGATCAGGGGGTACCCCTGGAAAAAGAAGAGGAGGAAACAGAACCAAAGAATACGATCGAGCCACAGGATCGCGGTGGTGCTTTGCCCACCGATCAGCCCGACGAAGAAAGATCGGAGGAGGATGATAATAATATTGATCCGAGCCTGGGAAATATAGATTGGTCTCAGGGCGGCTATACCATCCATCTTATGTCCTATTTCGACCATGAGATGGCCAAGGCATTTGTCATGAACTATGGTCGTTCGCTGCAAGATGTTGAGCATCCACTTGACATTTATGGTGCAGCTGCGAAGGATGGTGTCGAGTTCAGGGTGGGGCTTGGGCTTTTTGATACGGTTCGGGAAGCTGAGGCAGTAATGCAACAGCTTGCTGGCCGAATACCCAACGAGTCACGTGTATCCCGTATTCAGGGGAGTCAGTAGTTGATATCCTCCTGGGGGGAAGTTCAGTCATAACCGAGAGATCCACAATATTCGTGAGATTGCTCCAGTCTACGCTGCCAGATAACTGAACCTGATATTCAAATAGGTTCGCATGAAAAGCTTCAAGTGCTCCTTGCTCTTCCGCACAGGGGATGTAATGAATGTAAGAACCGTCCGTTCTCTGGAGACCTATCACGTGCTGCACCGTCCGACAGAGAAGCAACAAGCGCAGTTGAGCGAGCGCATTTTTCTCGGACTGAGGCAGCGGGATTACAATTGGGTTGCCCGTGAATTTGAGGAGAGCTTTGGAAGAGTGCATCGTCGGTTAGTCGGACCTTCCAGCCCCGCAGTGCCAGGTTCTGGAGGAGTTTGAGGAGCGCGATTTACCCGAAGACACGTAGGTGGTTCTGATGCTGGATGCCCCAAACATCAAGGGGCGTCAGGTCTTGATCTGTGTAGGGATCACCGAAACAGGAGAGCAGCGTATGTCGGGCTTTGTGGAGCTCGTGAGCGAGAATGTCAAGGCCGCCGCCGGCTTGCTGGAGAGATTGGTGGGTCGGGGGTTGCGCCATGCGCAAGGGCTCTTGTGTGTGATGGATCGCATCAAGGGGCTTCGCAAGGCGTTCCGTCAGGTTTTTGGAGCCTATGCCCAGATGCAGCGCTGCATCTGGCACAAGCGAGAGAATGTGGTGGGAAAGCTCCAAAGGAAGACGGATCAGCAGCCCCTGAGACAGCAGCTCAATGAGGCCTACAATCAAGACACGTACGATGAGGCAAAAGCAGCACTGATGTCGATCTGCGAAGAATTACAGACCGAAGGGCAACACCAGGGGCCCGAAGCCTGATGGAAGGCATGGAAGAGACCTGAACGCTGCACCGATTCGGGGTGGGCAAAGAGCTGCGCCGCAGTTTACGGACCACGAACATTCTGGAGCAACTCAACAGTCAGGTCAACGAGTCCTTGCGCAGAATCAAGTGCTGGGTCCATTCAGATCAGTGCCACCGCTGGGTCGCCATGGCACCGAAGAGGGAGAGCCACGACTGAAACCACTCAAACACATGGACCAACTCCGTGCCCTTCAAAGCACCCTTTTTGAACATGTTCAACAACAGCGAATAGAACGCGCCCTTCCATCAGTCACGAATCCCAAATGTCAACTAATTCTGGCCCTACGCCGATGTTACCATCCTGCTTATCGTCTCGTTGTGCCCGGAATATTCTTGCGTCTGCAACCGGATATCGATTTGCGATCATGAAGCGTCTACGATGGCTTTGCCTGTTTATGGTATGTTTGCTGCCGGTGGGCACGAGTCTGGCGTCTGACTGCGAGGAGCCGGCGGCGGATACGCTCCGGATCGGCCTGGTGGCGGGCGGGTCGCCGGTGACGACGAGCATCGCGTGCTACATCAGGCCTCTTGTTCGCAGTTCGGGCATAGAAATCAGTTATGGCGTGTCGGGGATTGTTTCGGCGAGCGTGAGCGGCAGCGATCTGACCCTGGTGCCGGCCTATGTCACGTCGGCGGCGCCGGGCCAGGATACGGTGACGGGCCGCGATACGGTGACGGTCAGTTCGGCAAGTGGAAGCGTGGTTGTCATCGTGGACGTAACGAGCTGCGTTAACGCAAGTTTGCAAATTCAGTCGCACACTGACTGATCTTTTGCGCTAATTTAGGGGTTTTTGGCCTAAATTCGGCCATTTCAGGCCCAAAATCGGCCTTTTTTTACCCAAATCCGCCTTTTTTTCGGATTTTTCCCAAAAAACCCCGATATAGTGGATTTTTCGGGAACCTACGCGCCCATTCCCTGTAAAATCCCTCAAAATCACCCCCTGTTTCATGTATATCCGGTCCAAATCCCGTACCCTTAAATCCGGGGCCCAAGCCGACACCTTTTCCCTGGTTGAATCCCATCGGGTGAACGGGATGTCCAAGCAACGGACCCTGCTCAATCTCGGCCAGGATTTCAGT
>Ga0209022_1002460_pt1 | contig 15281 bp, 10 predicted proteins | sample PinacodermPK_FD_187300 | JGI IMG/M metagenome (GOLD analysis project Ga0209022, IMG submission 187300) | Host-associated microbial community of the marine sponge Aplysina aerophoba from Gulf of Piran - sponge pinacoderm, lysed by proteinase... | ecosystem: Host-associated > Porifera > Sponge >...
CCGCTGCCATCGCGGCGCGGAAGAGGGCGTGCATGCCGGCATGCCGTCGGTCCAGGCCTGCGCCGGCTGTCATCGGCGCGAGATCCCCGACCATCCGGAAGTGCAGAAGGTCATGCTCGCCAACGAGAACCGCGAGCCGATCCTGTGGGCCAAGGTGAACGTGATCCCGGACTCGGCGATGGTCCATTTCAATCACCGCGCCCATGCCCGTGCCGGCATCGAGTGCCTGGCCTGCCACGGGGACGTCGCCGCGATGACCGTCGCCGAGCCCGTTCGCAACGTCGCCGATATGGGATGGTGCGTCGAGTGTCACCGCGAGAACGAGGCCAGCGACGACTGTCTGGCGTGCCACCGGTGAGGTTCCGATGAGCGGCAGCAACGGCAAGCGCGGAGAACCCCGGGTCACGATCGGCCGGCGGGACTTCTTCAAGGTCTACGCCGCGGCCGGCGTGGCGGTGCTTCAGGGCTGCCGGCGGCGGGACCAGGAACTCATCGAGTCGCCGGTGCGGCGGAGCACGGCTCTGCCGGGAGCCTCGGTGTGGCGGCGGTCGATCTGCGGGCAGTGCGGAGCCGGTTGCGAGATCGAAGTACGGACCGTCGACCGGTTGGCGAAGAAGATCGAGGGGCTGCCGGACGGTTTCGTCAACCAGGGCGGCGTCTGCGCGCTCGGGCACTCGGCGCTTCAGGAGCTGTACCACCCGGACCGGGTGACGGAGCCGATGCGGCGGGGCGCTTCGGGTGAGTTGGAGCCGGTGTCCTGGGAGGAGGCGCTTGAAGCCGCGGCGACCGCGATGGCGGCGGCTCCGGGAATGACGACTGTTGTCTCGGGTGCGCCGTCGGGGCCGCTTCTGGGCCTTTGGCGGCGGTTCGCTGCCGCGATTGGGGCGCCGGCTCCCGTCCACTGGCAGTCCGCCGACGTGGTCGTCGAGCGGGAGGCCGCTCGGCTCGCCTTCGGTGAGGCGATCCGCCCGGCTTATGACATGGCGCGAGCCGACTACGTGGTCAACATTGGCGCGCCCTTCCTCGACGGATGGCGGAGCGCGGCGCATTTCGCTGGCGCCTGGGCCGAACTGACCGCCGACCGGCGTGGCAAGCTGGTCCAGGTCGAGGCACGGCATTCGCTGACCTCGGCGAATGCGGACGACTGGCTGCCGGTGTTGCCCGGCAGTGAAGGCGTGTTTGCGCGCGGTCTGGCCGGGCTGCTGATCGGCTCGGGGACGGTCGCGGATGACGCGCGAACCACCTACGAAGTGCTCTATCCCGAGGCCCCGCCCGATCTGGCGGCGACCGCGGAGCGTTGCGGCATCGACGCCGACCGGATCGAACGCCTTGCCGCCGAACTCTCCCGCGCTCGCCGGCCGTTGGTCATGGTCGGAGGATCCGCGCTCGAAGGCGAGAACGGCCTCGCCGCGGGCGCGGCCGCGCTGGTGCTCAACGTGTTGCTGGGCGCGGTAGGCCGCGAAGGCGGCCTCTTCGCCGGCGTGGACTTCGGCTTCGAGGACCGGCTGGCCGGTGAGGCCGAGGCGGCCGCGCCGCCGACGGCGCTGGCGGACCGCCTGGCCGAGGCCGGTGAGTCGGGCGTCCTCGTCGTCTCGGAGGCCGATCCGCTGCACGCGATGCCGGGGCTCGAGGCCGCCTTCGATGGCGCGGGCACCGTGATCGCGCTCTCCGCCTTCTTCGATGACACGACGCTTCGCGCCGACCTCGTTCTGCCGATCCAGACCGACCTGGAGCGCTTCCAGGCGGTGGAGCCGGACCCGGTGCTCGGGGTGCCCGCGCTGCTCATCGCGTCGCCGACGGTGGCGCCGAGGGGCGAGGCCCGCCATCCCGGCGACGTAGCGCTGGCGCTTGGAGCGGCCGCCGGCATGGAGCTGCCCTGGCCGGGGTTCCAGGAGGCCGTCGAAGCCTCGCTCAGCGACGCCTTCACCGCGACGAGAGCGGATGCCGAGGGGGACGGCGCGGTGCCCGCGTCTCTGATCGCGGGCGCCCTGAACGCGCGCCAGTTCGTGCGCCGGACGACCGATGCCGGCGGCCTGGTCGGGACGGAGGAGATGAGGCGTGTGCCTTCCCGGATGCCGGCCAGAACCCGGGTGGCGCCGCGCGCCACCCGTGAACCAGTCCGCGCGCCCGTCATCGGGCGCGTGGATGGCAGCCCGGCGCACCCAGTAGAGGTCGCCGCGGACGACGCCGCGGTCGGGATCGCCGATCCGGCAGCCCTGCCGGCGCCGGCCTCTCCGGCTGGTGTTGAGTCCTTCACTCTGATCCCGTTCGAGTCGCTGAAGCTTGCCGACGGCCGGGGCGCGAACCGTCCCTGGCTGCAGGAGTTGCCCGACCCGCTGTCGACCGTCATGTGGGGGTCCTGGGCCGAGGTGGCGACGGCCGACGCCAATCGCCTTGGCATCCACACCGGCGACATCGTGCGTCTGACGGGGACCGCAGCCGAGATCGACTTGCCCGCGATCGTTCTGCCGACCGTGCGTCCGGGGTGCGTGGGCGTCCCCGTTGGGGGCGGCCACGAGGACTACGGCCGCTACGCGCGCGGACGTGGCGCCAACGTGAACGCCCTGATGAGCCCGGATCGCCAGGTGGCGGGCGCCGGCGCGTTTGCCCGCGGCGATCTGCGAGTGCGGGTCGAGCGGCTGCGGCGCCCGCCTCGCAGCGAGCGGCCCGTGATCTATGGCCGCGGCCTGCGGCAGGCGGAGGAGATTCCGGTCGGCTGGGCGCCGCACGACAGCGGCGCCGCGCACGCCTCGAAGCAGGACACTGACGAGCCACGCGGCTTCGTGCGCCGGCTCGGCCGACCGCGCCGTTCAGTCGCGCCGGGTACCGCAGTCCGTGAGGAGAAGACATGACGCGCTGGGGCATGGCCATCGATCTCGACCGCTGCACCGGCTGCGAGGCCTGCGTCGTTGCGTGTGCCGCCGAGAACAACATCCAGACGGTCGGCGAGGAGCAGGCGCGCGAGGGTCGGGCGATGCACTGGCTCCGGATCGAGCGTTACTACGAGGGCGATTTTCCGAACGTCCGCACACGCTTCATGCCCGTCCTGTGCCAGCAGTGTGGCGCGGCCCCGTGCGAACCGGTTTGCCCCGTCTACGCGACGTACCACAACCCGGAAGGGTTGAACGCGATGGTGTACAGCCGCTGCATCGGCACGCGGTTCTGCGCCAACAACTGCCCGTACACCGTGCGTGTCTTCAACTGGTTCGACGCCGAGTTCCCGGCCCCGCTCGACTCCCAGTTGAACCCGGACGTCAGCGTCCGGCCCGGTGGCGTGATGGAGAAGTGCACGTTCTGCGTCCAGCGCATCGTGGCCGGCAAGGACGAGGCGGCCCAGGAGGAGCGGGAGGTTGCGGACGGCGACATCCGGACCGCCTGCCAGCAGTCCTGTCCGACCAAGGCGATCGCGTTCGGCGATCTTGAGGATCCGGACAGCGAAGTCTCCCGGTGGGCCGAGTCGCCGCGGGCGTTCAGCTTGCTGGGCGATCTGGATACGCGTCCCGGCGTCGTCTACCTGAGTGGCTCGGAGTGGAGGGAGCCGGCCGAGTGACGACGGAGTCCCAGCGCACCGCCGCGGTTCTCGACGGCGAGCTGCTCGGCCGCCTCGACCGGCGCCGTCCGGGTCTGCTGGTCGGCGCGCTGGCGAGCGGCGCGCTGGCCCTGGTCTTCCTCTACTGCTGGGGCTATCAGATCGCGAACGGGATCGGCGTCACCGGGATCAACCGTCCGGTGTTCTGGGGCTTCTACATCATCAACTTCGTCTTCTGGATCGGCATCAGCCATGCCGGCACGCTGATCTCGGCCATCCTGCGGGTGACGAAGGCGGAGTGGCGGCGGCCGGTGACCCGATCGGCGGAGGCGATCACGCTGTTCGCGCTTGCGATCGGTGGTCTGTTCCCGTTGATCCACCTTGGCCGGGTCGCGATCTTCTACTACATGATCCCGTACCCGAACAGCCGGATGCTGTGGCCGAACTTCCGCTCGCCTCTGGTCTGGGACATCGCGGCGATCACGACCTACATCATCGGCAGTGCGCTCTACCTCTTCCTGCCCCTGATTCCGGACGCGGCGGTCATGCGCGATCGTGCGGCGGCGGGCCTGAAGAAGCGCTTCTACGCCGTGCTCGCTCTCGGCTGGCGCGGCACGGCGCAGCAGTGGCACAGCCTGGAGTGGGGTATTCGCATCCTGGCGGTGGCGATCATCCCGGTCGCCGTCTCGGTGCACACAATCGTTTCCTGGGACTTCGCGATGACCCAGACGCCGGGTTGGAAGAGCACGATCTTCGGGCCGTACTTTGTCGTCGGCGCGATCTTCTCGGGGATCGCCGTGCTGATGATCGCGATGGCGCTGCTCCGCCGCGGTCTCGGTCTCGGGCGCTTCCTGACCGACCGCGTGTTCAACAACCTGGGGCTCCTGTTCGTCACGATGTCCCTGATCTGGGGCTATTTCACGTTCGCAGAGCACCTGACCGTCTGGTACAGCGGCGACCTGTTCGAGAAAAACGTGCATCACGTCCTGCTGCACGGCGACTTCGCCTTGCCGTTCTGGACGATGGTCGTGGTCAACCTGGTCATCCCGGTCGCCGTGCTCTCCTTCCCGCGTGGTCGGCGACCGCTGCCGACCGCTTTGGTCGGCTGCGGCGTTCTGGTCGGCATGTGGCTTGAACGGTTCCTGATCGTCGTCCCGTCCCTGTCGACGCCGCGGCTGGCCTACAGCATCGGCGACTACATGCCGAGTTGGGTGGAGCTCGGGATCATGATCGGGGCGATCGGCGTCTTCGCCTGTCTCTACTTCACGTTCACCCAGTTGCTTCCGATCGTCTCCGTCTGGGAGATGCGTGAGGGCTGGCGGCACGGGGCACGCGGCGAGGGGAGCGGGGCGACTTCAGACGCCGCGCCGACCTCCGCGACGGCGGCAGCACCGGTACCCGGTGGAGGTGCGGCATGACGGCGGCCACAGACCGTCATCTGGTCGAGGCGGCGTTCGACGAGGTCGAGGACGTCCGGGCGGTCGTCGAAGCCGCGCTCGAGTCGGGCGTCGCGGCTTCCCAGGTCGAAGTGCGCAGCCCGGCGCCGCTGGAAGATGACGAACTGCCGCTGCCCAAGCCGAAGTCCCGCGTTCTGCTGTTCGCGCTCGCCGGCGCCGTGCTCGGCGGCCTGACCGCCTTCGGTCTGGCAGCCGGGACCGCCCTCGCGTACCCGCTGCCAACCGGCGGCATGTCGATCGTCGCCGGTCCGCCGGTCGGCGTCGTGACTTACGAAGGCACGGCGCTCGGACTGATCCTCATGACCGTGCTGCGGGTGCTCTGGGAGGGCGGGCTGCTACCGGGCCGGGCGATCCGAGGCGGCCGCGGCCGGCCGTCCGAACTCGACCACCACGTCGCCGACGGCCGGTTGCTGCTGCGGGTCCATGGCCTGAGCGAGGCGCAGGCCGACGAGTTGCGCAATCACTGCGAGCCTCGGGCGGTCGCGCTCGGTTGATGTTCGAGGGCGGCCTACAGTCGCCGAGGGGGCGCCGGAGGCGTGTAGCGGAGCAGGCTGATCTCGCCGGTGACTTCGTCGCGCAGGCCGGCCGCGACGGTCCATTCACCGGCAGGCAGGTTCAGACGAACATTCGCCTGCCAGGGGCCGGGATCGGTGGGCGCCGCGAGGAATCCCTCGCGCGCCGCGGTCTCCCGACCTTCGGAGTCCACGACGTAGAGCCATAGACGCAGTCTTCGCTCGCTCTGGCTGGAAAGCCCCATCAGTGTTGCCACGGCTTGCGCGTCGAGGCTCAGGGAGGCCACGAGTCCGCTGTCGATCGTGGATACGGAGAGCCGGGCTCCCAGCGGATTGGGCAGAGTCGAGTCTGGCCGCAACTCTGGTGCGCGGGCCGCGGTACGGAGGCTGTCGGCCCACACCTGCGGCGTCGTCCGATCCACGTAGCTGCGGCGGTAGCGGAGCTTCGTCTTTCGCTTCGCCTCGCCGGCCAGCCGGACCTCGAGGGAGTGGCGGTCGCCGGTCCGCTCGTGCGTCGGGTAGAACGCCAGGGTGTAGGTCGCGTCGGCCTGCTCCAGGGATGCGAGCACCGGTTTGGCGATGTTGTTCGCGTTGAGGATCACGCTGCCTCCGGTCTCGGAGGCGAGCTGGGTCAGGCCGGACTGGAGATTCGCGTCCGAGATCATCTGGTTCAGTGGGCTGCCGCCGAACCTCGCTGCGTTGAGGGAAGCGTCGGTCCCTACTGGAGCGCTGATACCTCGCGCGTCGACCGTTACCAGCGTGATGCGGTGCGAGTTGGCAAGGCCCGCCACGCGGTGGAGCCTGTTCGCCATGCTCTGGGCGCTCAGGATACGGCTACTGAGCTCGCTCTCCAGATCGGGACAGAGTTCTTGTAGCAGATTCAGGATGGCGACGCCCGGCTGGAGCTCGATCCGACCGCTGATCACGACGAGGAGCTTGCGGCCAGGAAGGGCGCTGAGATACTCGATCGCGTCGTTGAGCAACTGGGATCGCATCTGGCTCGATGCGAACGCACTCGCGGCGTAGCTGTCGGCGATGCTCAGGAGTTGTCCGCGGGCGTCGACGCAACTCAGGAACTCCAGCGCACTCTGGGCTTCCTGCATCGTCAGGACGATGGCGCGCTGCTCCCTTGCTGCCGCCGCGCGACTCATCCCCTCGAAGTCGTCCGGGGCGACGGCTGCCTCCTCTGATCGCTGCAGGGTCAGACGGCCGCGCTGGAAGTGCCGAAAGATCAACAGATCGTGGCTGCTCGAAGAGGCAGTGTCGGACAGGGCTTCGATCGTGCGCAAAGCCCGCTTTCGCTGCCCGGGCGGCAGGCTGATGTCGTCGACGAAGACGGCGACCGTGCCGAACCCCGTGCCGTCCGTTTCGGCGCCCGACGTCTGCGTCGTCACCGACACTGGAAGGTCCGTGCTGCTGAGAGTCTCGGCGCCGAAGCCGCCGCCGTCAGGTGGCGAGAACACTGCGATCTCGACCGGTTCGCCGTCCTCGAGCAGAACGAAGTCCTCGATCCGCAGATCGGTGACCGGCTTGCCCCTTCGTTCGACCCGAACGTCGACGTGGACGAGCCGGATATCCAGTTGGTCGGCGAACTGGGTGCGAGCCGGATCGGGCGGCTGTGACTGCAGGCCGGTGGCCGATGCCAGGAGCAGGAGCGATGTGACGAACTTCGGCATGAGTAGAGCGGACCTCCCTGTGAGCGTTGGGGCCAGTAGCTCATACGGTAGAAGTCGTCCGTTCGTTTACTGGGCCGATGAAGAAAGGCCCGACGCCTCCACGAGCGAGACGTCGGGCCAAGCCCGATTCCGAGGTGGGGTGGGGCTAGCTAGAACTCGAAGCGGACGCCGGCCTCGAATCGGCGTGGCTGCGCGTAGGCCGTGGCCGCATCGAGGTCCAGGCCGCCTGCGCAACCCTCGACTCGCGTGCAGACCGTCGTGACCTGCTCTTCGTCGAATACGTTGAACACCGCGCCGATCAGTTCGAAGCGCAGGTCGCGTCCGAACATGAAGGCCTTGGACACCTGGACGTCCATGCCGTAGCGGTCGTTCGCCTCCCGGCTGCCGCGCCGCTCCGTGAAGATTCGGCCGTATTCCTCGGACGCTTCCGTCGGCGTGTAGACGCCCGCGGACGACCAGAAGCCCTCGAAGGCCAGCGAAAAGTCGAGCGGCAGATCGACGTAGCCATTCACCTTGACCCGGTGTCTGCGGTGGTCCGAGAGATAGCCGTAGGTGTTCTGGAAATGGTCCGGATAAATGTCGTAGTCCACGCCGGCGTTCTGCGTGTATTCGATGTTCCCCTCGGACTCCGAGTTCGTGTAGGAAGCGAGAACATGGATCCAGTCCGCGAAGCGGGACTCGAAGTCGAGGACGAAGCCGCTGTAGTCGCGCACCAGTCCCGGCAGGTTCGCCATGACGTAGAAGTCGCAGTCCGCCCCGGCGGCTGGCGCCGTCAGGTTGCCGTTGCAGGTGTCTTCGAAGATGTCCAGGGTCTCCTTGGTGACGTAGGTCAGGCCGATTGATGTGCGTCGAGTCAGTTCCCGCTCGACGCCGACGCTCCACTGGTCCGCGTAGGTGGGCTCGAGATCGGCCGAGATCACGCTCGCGGTGCTCGAGAACACCCTGTTGTAGAACCAGCCGTTCGGGTCGAAACCTGCCGGGTCGGCGATCCAGTTCGAGAAGGTCAGGCCGCCGACCGTTTGTTCGCCGGGGTAAGCGTCGCGGCAGTTCGCGCCGAGTTGGGGCCGGAACGACGAGCAGGAGATCCAGCGCACCGTCGGGAACTGGTTGACCCTGGCGAAGCTCGGCAACGTGAGCGCGTTCGGGTGCATGAAGCGGCCCCAGTTGGCGCGAGCGACTGTCCTGGCGTCGCCGCCGATATCCCAGGCGATCCCGAATCGCGGCTGCAGCTTGGACAGGTCCGCGACGTCGTCGCCGATGTCGTTCTCGAACGCGACCTCATCGTGGCGCAGCCCGAGCTTGAGCGTCAGGTTCGGCAGCACGCGCCAGGTGTCCTGGAGGTACGCGGTGAACTGCCTGCCGTCGTTCTCGGCCGGCGACTCGATGGGCGAAAAGAGGAGCGTGTAGGGCGCGCCGAAACGGTCGCCGAACGAGTAGCCGCCGCCCGTGGCGTTGTTCTGGGTGGCGAAGAAGTTGCTGGCGTACTCCAGGCCCACCTCGACTTGGTGGTCGCCCGCGGCCCCGTCGGTGAACCAGGTCAGGTTCGTCGCCAGGTCGTCCCGGTCTCGGGTCGAGAACTGCTGGTTCGTGTAGTTCACCGACCGCGAGCCGTCGCCGAAGGAGTCGACGTGACCGATCGTGTCGAAGTCGCGGCTCTGTGGGAACGAGTTCAACTCGCCGCGGACCGTCGCGGCCTTGATGTGCCACTGCAGGTTCGAGGTCACCAGTCCGAGCGCGTCCAGGCCGAGAATCGTCTTCGGCTGCTCCTGGAAGCGCGTTGCCTCCGGGGCCACGGAGCGAGAAGCGTTGGCGTTGGCGATCGTTGCGTCTTCGCCGATGTAGCGGCCGGTGAGCTGCCACTCCGGGTTGACCTGCCATGTGAGCTTGCCGTTGAGGTTCATGCCCTCGAAGTTGCGCGTGGACGGCGACTCGGTGGGCGTGTTCTTCGACCTCACCGGGTTTGCCGCGGCGAAGAACCAGAGTTCGTCCCGCCGGATCGGACCGCCCAGCGTGCCGGCCGTTTCCTGGAACTCGACGACGTTGTCGTCCGTGTCGAAGTGCTCGCCGCTGGTGTTGAAGTCGGTGTCGCGGTAACGCACGTCCAGACTGCCTGAGAACGCGTTGCCCCCCGACTTCGTGACGACGCTGACCACGCCGCCGGTCGCGTTCCCGTAGCGAGCCTCGAATCCGCTGGTCTCGAAGTTGATCTCCTGGATCGTGTCGAAGTTCATGTTGATGTTCCAGGTCGCGGTGACCGGGTCGGTCGTGTTCACGCCGTCGACGACGAAGGAGTTCTCGCCCAGCGTCGAGCCGAACACGTTCGGGTTCGAGCCGCCCGCGACGCCGCCGACGTCGGTGAGCACACTCTGGTAGCTCCGGTTCGCCGAACCGATGGAGGCCTTCTTCAGGTACTCGGCGCCGAAGGTCTGCGAGGTCGACACCTGCTCCGGGTCGACTACGGGAGTTTCGGCGACAACCATCACCTCCTCACCGAACTCACCCGCGGGCATCGAGAAGTGGATTTCCGTGACGCGGTTCAATCGGACCTCGACCTCGGTTCGCTGCTGCGGGATGAAGCCATCCAGCTCGGCTTCGATGGTGTAGACACCCGGCGGCAGAGTGGGAAAACTGAAGCCGCCCTCAGCGTCCGCGAAGTCAGTTCGTGAGCCCATCAGGTTGGGCGAGTTGACGGTCACCGTGACGCCGGGAAGCGGCGTTCCCTCGGCGTCCATGACCTGGCCGGCGAGCCGGCCGGTGAGTTGAGCGGCCGTCGGGGCGGCAAGGAATGCAAGCGCCAGCGCGGCGCAGAGACCGAGAATCGCGCTTCGGCTCAGGCCGGAGCGGGTTCCTCTGGGGTTGTCTTGACGATGTGACACTGCGGTACGTCCCTCCTGCTAGCGGGGCACTAGACGACTGAGCAAAGCGGATGCCAGCCCAGCTGACGGGAGTCGGACGAGCACCCGGCCAGGCCATTTGGTGTTGTTCTTGCGCGGATTTGCCGCAATTCGGGCGCTGGATGTCTCGCAGAAGCCCGGATGGTCGATTCACTGTCTTGGAGGCATTTCTGCAACTCGCTGGATCCAGTGGATCCGGGATTCGGTTTTCGGATCCCGGTTCTTGAACCAACCGTCGCCGGAATGGCGCCCGCGACGCCCGGCATGTGGCGCCGGCGCGCCGGCTGCGATAGCTTCGCGGCCTCAAATCACAGAGCCCTGGTTTTCTGGGAGAAGGAGCAAGCGAGCCATGCCCGATCTCGACCCATTCGGTATCGACGCCGAGTTGTACGACCTTTCGATGTCCGAAGGAGCGAAGCCGCTTCTGTCCAAGGTCAAGAACTTCATGGCCGACTATGTCGAGCCGATCACGGAGGAGTACTACCGTCGCGGCGAAGGCCGGGAAGAGCGCTGGAGCTACGGCGAGGGGCAGTTGGAGCTGCTCGATGGCGCCAAGGCGAAGGCCAGGGAGATGGGCCTCTGGAACTTCTTCCTGCCGGACGCGGAAACTGGCGAGGGTCTGAAGAACCTCGACTATGCCTACATCGCCCAGGAACTGGGCAAGAACCCGCTTGCCTCGCAGTGCATGAACTGCAGCGCGCCGGACACCGGCAACATGGAGGTGCTCGAGCGCGTCGGTACTGAGGAACAGAAGCAGAAGTGGCTCGAGCCTCTTCTGGCCGGCGAGATCCGGTCTTGCTTCGGCATGACGGAGCCGAATCTGGCTTCGTCCGACGCGAAGAACATCGGCACCCGCGCCACCCTCGACGGCGACGAGTGGGTGATCGAAGGCGAGAAGTACTACATCTCCGGCGCCGGCGACCCGCGCTGCAAGATCATGATCTGCATGGTCAAGACGAGCCCTGGCGGCCCGGCCCACCGCCAGCAGTCCCAGATCCTGGTGCCGATGGACACCCCGGGCGTGAACGTCCTCGGCCCGATGAAGGTCTTCGGGCACGACCACGCGCCGCACGGCCACATGCACATCAAGCTCGACAACGTCCGCGTGCCGAAGGAGAACATCCTGCTGGGCGAGGGCCGCGGATTCGAGATCTCCCAGCTTCGGCTGGGCCCGGGCCGCATCCACCACTGCATGCGGTCGGTGGGCCAGGCCGAGAGGGCGCTCGACCTGATGGTCAAGCGCGGCATGTCCCGCGAGGCCTTCGGCCGGCCGATCATCCAACTCGGCAAGAACATCGAGGTCGTGTCACGCGCCCGCATCGACATCGAGGCGATGCGTCTCATGGTCCTGCGCGCCGCCAAGGCGATGGACGTGCTCGGCAACCGCGAGGCGAGAGTCTGGGTCCATGCCGTCAAGGCGATGGTCCCGGAGCGCACCTGCCAGATCATCGACCAGGCGATCCAGATGCACGGCGCCACCGGCGTCTCCCAGTGGACGCCGCTCGCCGACATGTACACCGGCCAGCGGACGCTCCGCATCGCGGACGGCCCGGACGAGGTCCATCACCTCGTCGTCGGCCGCGCCGAGCTGCGGCGTTACACGGAAGAGAGCACGGCGAACTAGTCGGAGGCGCGTCGGCTGTAGCGGCGTCGGGGTCACCCGCCTTCTCCGGTCTGGAGGAGAGGGTCCCCGGGGGCGGCGCCATTCGTGCGCCCGATGACGGGCGCACGGACTGGTTCACGGGTGGCGCGGTTCGCGCCACCCGGGTTCGCGCTTTCTTGGTGAAAGGACGGTTGGCGCTCGCTTCGGTCGGCTGCGCTCCGGTTGGGCGTCGGCCCATAAGGGGGTGTTGCCCGTCGCTTGCCGACAGCCCCCGGGGACCCTCCCCTCCAGCCCGGAGCATGCTTGCGGGCGTCAGTGCAGTGCTGAGTCGTAGACTCAGAGGCGCCCAGTCACTGAGCGGGCATGATCTGGAGGCTACGGGGGGCAGGCTTTGTTCCGGAAACCCATCGAGATCGAGACCCGGTTAGCGCCGCCGTGGGTCACGGCGATCATGCTCTGGCCGTTCATCCTGTACCGGCCGGGACTTAGGACGCCGGGAACGGTTGCACACGAGCGCTACCATTGGTACGAGTGTCGGCGGTGCTGGGTACTGCCTTGGTATCTCTGCTACTTGGTTCTCGGACTGTTCTACCTGCCACGTAAGCGCTGGCGGCAGCACCCCATGGAGGTCTATGCCTATGCCGTTGGCGCCCGAGTCGGGAAGCCGTCTGATCTCGGCGCTCGGGAAAGGCGGAACGTCGAGTCGGTTGCCGAGCTTGAGGCGTTCTTCCGGTCCTGCGATGCGCGCGAAGGCCGCGCTGTCGAGCCGGACTGGGATGAGCACTTGAGGGTGATGGCGGAGTCGCGCAGTCGAGGCGAGTCCGGGACGTGATCTTCCGGTGGCGGGACCGGAGTCTGCCCTTCCGCTGAGGCGTCGGCGTGGCGGTTGTAGATAACTGCCTCCAAGGCAAGCGTAGGTGTGAAGATGGGTCAACTGGAGGGAACGGCGGACTTAGCGATTCAACGTCGGAAGAGTCCGCCCGTGGGCTGGTTCGAGAAGAAGAGGACGCCGATGGCGCCGCGAGAGGTGGCGGAGGACGTGGAAGGTAGCGACGGCCCGACCAGAGTGCTCGCCGTCGCCATTGACGCGACGGACCATCCAGACCTCGGCCAGTACCACATGCGCCGACTCGAGGGTCTCGGCGACGACGCGATTGACGACATGATGGGGGAGCTGGTGCGCGCCGGACTGGCAGAGTGGACGCAAAGGCCGCACACCGCCCCAAGTGGTCGCCGCAATGTCGGGCTGATTCGACCCACCGCTGCGGGGCGCAGACGGCGACAGACCGCCACCGACGAGGAGCACGAGGCCAAGTCCGTCCGGGGGAGAATCAAGCGCGCAACGGCGGCGGGTACGCAGCTCCGTCGGGCAATAGCCGAGTCCATCAGGGACTGGAAGACGATTCTCGGAACGGCGGCGTTGGTCCTGCTCGTTCTCGTGGCAGTACGCGGCTGCCTTGGGCTCTAGGAGCCGAATCTCCTCGATGTTGGACCAGCCCGACCCCGTCAACGATGTTGAGGTCGCCGAGGTCGTCAACGGCGAGTTCGACCTGACTCCTCTAAGCGCGGAAGGCGTTCGCGCGATCAGTGACTACCTGGGCTGCAAAGCCGAGCTGGGCGTGCCGGTGCGCGTGACCGAAGATCAATATGGCAAGCTCAACAAGCACATTTACTTGGCAAGTGACCGCTACGGAGGGTTTTCAATCGGAATGCGGCAGCGCTTCCGGGGCCAGAGACTGGCGGACCAAGCAGACCTCGACCTTCTGGCCGAGCCGGATTTGTCGAGTGAGCTTTCGGAGAAGCTGTCGTTCGGGCGCTCGGTCCACCTGAGGGACTACAACTTCACGGTAGCTGTTGCGCGTTATGGTCCGCCAGCGGCAGGACGACTCTTCAAAGTGACCAAGCGCGAGCACGCGCCAGCGGAATCACTGGCCGTCAGCGTAGGAACCTTGAGCTACTACCGGAAGACGACTGATGAGCACGAAGCGTCGTTTACAGCGAGTGGTCCGGGGCCGACTATGCGGACTTTGGATGGGGAGGTCATCGGTCGTCCAGACGATGTAGTGTCCTTCAGCATGGGTGTGGACCCGTGTTGGATCTACTGCACAACATCGGTTGACGATGGTGGACTCCGCGCCGACCAGGTTGCCAAGTGGGGGGGCGGTCGGATGGCTACTTCCATCGAATCTCCGGTCAATCACTTCGCCCGGATCCTCGGGGCGACGTTCGGCATCTGGTCCCAGCCCCGGATCCGTGAGGTCTATCAGTCGCTTGAAGGCGTCGACGTGTTGAAGTACACCATGAACGGCATCATGGTCGTGCACGGCCCTGTGCGCTACATGAATGCGGTACGACGCAACCGGCATCTGGAAGCGCTCAGTAGGCAGGGATCTCCGATCGAGATTTGGGAGAACGTCTTTACGAAGAACGGCGACTTCGCATGGGAGGGCGAGTATCGGTTCGGCATTTGGGGCTGGGGCCCGCCATTGCAAGGTCGCGTCTTGATGGATGTGACAGCGGACCTGTTGGACTGCTTTGGCCCGGCTGTAGAGGTGAGTTCACTCGTGGCGGCGCGCCATCCATGATAAACGTCACTTTCGACACCAACTGCATTATCGCTCTGGAAGCCAACGAAGCCACGGCGGACGACCTGCGCCGTGTCATGCGCAGCGCTGCTGAGCGGAAGCTGAGGCTCCGGGTTGTAGCCATCAGTGCGTCGGAACGCCCCCGGCGTGGTACAACGTCCAGTGGGTTTAGTGGCTTTGAGCGGAAACTCGCCGACGCCGGTCTGGGGGATGCGGAGATCCTGGCCGGGCCAGCAATTTGGGCTCTGTCGTACTGGGACCACTTCCTGTGGATGGGCGAGGTAGACAGTGCGAAACTGAGGCAGATTCACGGGATCCTCTTCCCGAACCACCCCTACCAGTCGAGCGGTGAACCCAGCGGGAAATGGCGGAACCGCCTCGTTGATACGTGCGCTCTGTGGACGCACCTGCATCACGGTGGTGGGGCCTTTGTCACGACCGACGACGACTTCCACGGGAAGAGGGCAAGCATCCAGAAGGAGTTGGGCACCAGCATCCTGACGCCGCATGAGGCCGCCGCCCTGGTCGCTGAGGCCAGCAGGTAGCCTGGTTACCGCCCGTGTCCGACCTGCAGTTCAGATGAGGCGGCCCTTACCGGACGTACACGGGATTCGAGTAGATCCACGTCCGCCTTTCGCCGTCGACTTGGAGCCAGCCTTCGACACGGTAGACGCCCGGGCGATCGAGACGATGACTGAGGGTTTGGGCTTCGGTGACGGCGATCTGTTCGCCGTTGCGGATGAGGCGGATGGTTGCGGGTAAGGGGAAGTGAGCCTTGAGTTCGGCTGTTGCGCCGGCTTCCAGGGTCCACTCGTCGCCCATGATGGCTGCCGGTCGTTCTCCTTCGGCGACGTAGAAGGAGAACCCCGTCGGGTCGGCCAGCCAGTCGTGAGCGACGTAGACGTGGCCGGCGGCGACGGCGGTGCGGATGGCCTCTTCGTCGTGCGCGGGCGCGAGGATGTGGGTCGTCGAGTTGCGCATCGACACCCAGTAGGGGTCGAGGTCGTAGCGACCGATGACCTCCC
>Ga0209022_1002465_pt1 | contig 15258 bp, 18 predicted proteins | sample PinacodermPK_FD_187300 | JGI IMG/M metagenome (GOLD analysis project Ga0209022, IMG submission 187300) | Host-associated microbial community of the marine sponge Aplysina aerophoba from Gulf of Piran - sponge pinacoderm, lysed by proteinase... | ecosystem: Host-associated > Porifera > Sponge >...
CTTCCGTAAAGGGTTGCTCCGCAGACGTTGCATATGCCCGGGATCATCGCGCTTCTCCGTGTCGAGTGTGAGAACATCGTGCATCGCGTGAGCATGATATGTCAACGCTGGCTGCGTTCTGTTTTCCTTTTCCGGATTAGCCGTGGCTCGAGCATTTCGCCCATCGCGTCTCTTCAGACTATTCCACCTGTCCGCCCGGCGGTGTCTTGAGGTCGACGCTCTGGGCTTGCCGTTCATTCTACCGCCCGGTTGCCGTGGCGAAGTGCATACGCCCAGAGCAATCGTGACATCGGTGCGTCAGGCTTGTCCGGCTCTTGAAGATGCCGGTAACGCTCGGAGTTCAATTCAGCCAGTCGGCAGATATCGTTGTCGTGCATTCAAAGCTGCATAAGAGACGCAAGTCTGCTGAGAGTGAGATGCGAATTGCCGTCGGCGCTGGAACGTTGACTTGCGTCTTCAATGGCGAAGTAGAGATGAACCGGCTTCGCGCCCCAGGTCAGCGCTCAAAGTGGTGCAGCGGAAACACTGAAAATCCGGCGGTGTAACCCGCTCATCTCTATGGGCTTCTTGAGTCCGCCCTGGGTTGGCGGATATGGGAAGCAGGCTCAGGTTAGGCGAGAGGTTGTTCGAATGCAACGTTTCTGTTTGTTTTCTTGCATTCGACATAGAGGCGCTTTCGCACGGGGCAAGTCCTCTATTCGTCGTCACCGTATCGGCTGGTGAAACGAAACACCGGGAGTCGAAAGGAAACCCTCGTCAAGCAGCCGTTTCACGGCGTCAGATCGTGAGAGGACCATCCGGTTCAAAACCAACTCCGTGACGCCGCCGCTCATTCCAGACTGGAAATCGTGCCATCTCCCGCACCTGGCATCGACTCGCATTCTGGCCTTGCGTCTCCAGCCCAGCACTCCCGACATCTCGATGAAAGGGAGACTCCCGAGCAGCCTGGCGGTCGCGGGTTCATCGGCGCGCTTCAATTGACCGTATTCTTTCTACCAGCCATCTGCACTCCTTCGCTCCTCACTCTAAGAGGTTGTGGCGGCTTGTAGATTGGGGGGTCTGGATACAGGCGTCGGTCCGGATGTGTCGCTTTCGTGACGCCATTCGGGGTTGTTTCAGCCATTATGGCATCGGAGTGCGGGGGCGTTGTCGGGTCCTGACGCAGAAGTGGCTGTCGCCCTTGACCGGCATGGAGAGAGCATCGCTCTTGTATCCGTGCGAGATCGCTGCGTGACGAATCTCGACGACTGGGGAATTGCTATCGCCGGCATCGCGGGGCTGCAGGGGAGTTGCGGCATCGCCCTGTATTTTCGAACCGGCGCGCCTACGGCTGCCGATGCATTGGCGTAATCTGCCGCCTTGGAGCCTGAGTTCGCGGAACTGTGGTCGAGTGACTTCAGGGCCGACTGTCTCGTGTCGCGGATAACGAACGCGAACGCGGGATGAGAAGCACCACGCTGCGGATGACTACCGGTATTGATGTCGTTCTCTGTGCGCCAATGAGCAGGGCTATTTCGATGCACACTGCATGTGCACGATCAAGTTCACACCCGTGGTCAAATGGAGCAAGTCCTGCGATCGTTCTGGCCTGAGATGGAGTGTGGGTGTTGTCGGAGAAGCATGTGGACCACTATGTTCACATCATCTGTACCCCTCAGTGATCAGGGGCGGCCATATTTCGGCGAACTCGGCGGTTCTGCCTGCCTCGGTCCGATCTGGGGTTCGCTTCGAGGCAATGCGTGAACGTCCTAGTGCACGCTCTCGTGCACGTCGTGTTGGGCGACACGCCGGCTCATCCGGGAGCGCGGCCCAAGCCTTCCCGCCATCGGGGGTCCGGCAGCCGATGGCGTGCACGACTACGTTCACGTATAATTGCAGGAAGTCATCGCATCGTGCATAAGGAGCGGACACGCGAAAAGCGCCTCTGCTGAATCTTCGGTCCAGACAACTCATGGAGGAGGCTAGCTATGATCACTGTCAGAGTCCCTGTGTGGCTGACGCCTACGCGTGCAACCTCTGCTAATGACTTCTACTATGAAAACCATTATACCCAGGAGGGCATATTAGTCCGCGCTCGCAAAGGCCGATTGCCGGAAGGCACGGCATTTCTCTCTGTCACTCTCGTGGTCGACCCGTCTGGTGGTGCGCAGGCATTCATAGAATTCCTTCGAGGCTTCGTCCGGCGCGAGCCCAACGGCCGCGTGTCGAGAAACAAGCTCTGGGGCGGTTGGGCCGAAAGAAACGGCGTAGACGCATCAATTCGGGAGATCGCCGGTGTGAACTGGAACGACGTTCCGGAGTTTTTCCGCACGGCTTTCGACGCCGGCGACCTGGTGAGAAAGCGCCTCGACGGCGACTCTCAGCGCGTCTGGTACGGATACGAGCTCGTTTCTGACGATGAAGACCCCCCGAGTGATCTCACAGCGTAGGCGGATAGATACCGTCTGCCGCGTTAAATCGCGCAGTGAGGGGTTCTTCGCCGGCGGCATTCACCGTAGTGGCGAATGGGGTCTATGACGTGCGGTGTCGTCCTTGATCGGTAGGTATCCCGTGTACAAAACTGTGCACGCAGCTGCACGGGCTGCACCCGGGGACTCTGCGTCTACACGACTACCGGCTCTGGTGTGAACGTATGCGTACACCCCAGATGTTATTGCTGGATACTCCTGGTTGAACGGCCTGTTGTCTGCCGCGAGGTGAGTCGCCCATAGAGTTTCGCGCCGTGCCTGGGAGGATACCAAAGGCGCATCCAGTCCACGGAAGTGGCCCGAGGCCGAAATGCGCCGGCAGAGGTGGTGGCTACTCGGATGAGAGGGGTGGGACTTCAGCACAGCGCCGCGAATCATCTGCGTAAACAGTTGTAGCGTTAACACTTCGGGCAATCGGGAGTCGGACCGCTGGACGATAGGCAGCCGTCAGGACTGAAAATATGAACGCGAAGAGCAAGACCGGTCTGACGAGCTTCTCCTGTAGATCAACGACCAATTAATTGACTGGATGATGAACCCTGGTGCAAACCGAAAGTCCGCCGCTGAAAAAGCGAGAATCACCTACTGGAAAAGTGATCCCGTCCGTCTAATACGCACTAAACGGGTAGTTGGATGGGAAGTTGGGCGGGTCTCAGGCTACGACGGACTACGACGTGCTGTGAGAGGGCGCTCCTTATTGAGACTGAGGTTGATGCGCGAGTGAGGGGCATGATGGGCTTCAAAAAGTGAGCATCAGTTTGCGCCGGTCTATTACCACGCGTAATCACTTTTTTGGAACTGCGGTGATTAGGCTGGATAAAAGTGAAATTTGATAGTGCGAAAATTGCTCGGTGATTTTGAGTGATTCTCAGGTGCTTTCATAGTGATTTCGCCAGTCTGGTACGGGTTAAACGAGCAATTGGCCCAGAGTGATTCTCACTTCTTGGAGTCTACTATATTACCTCCAACACCACTCACCAAAGATCACTTTTCGGTCAAAATTCGGGCCTGTCTCAACAATGGCGTGACTTGGGAAGTTCCGAGCCGGGGTCGGGATTTGTCCGGCCAGTGGTATCAGGTCTCCGGGATTGAGGGAAATCCCTTGCTTTCTCTGGGCGCTCGGCTCCTGTCGCTCCACAGGATGGTCGGCTGATAATGAAGGTCCGCTGTTTACGCAATTCGCTCGTATCACTTGTCACCCCGCTTCGACTATGAGATGTTGACGGCACTGAAATTTGGAGAGGAGAATAACGGAACGACCAAATATCTTCCAGGTCCGGGCTGAAGACGGCACGCCTTTTGAGGAAGCCCGAACGCTTGAGAGAGCGTTAAGCCTCTTTGTGATGTGGACGAAGGAGCGACGCTTTAGCTCTGCACCGAGCCGCCCGTCCGTCTTCCGACGAGAAGATATGACGTAGATGGTGAGATGATTGAGGCTGACCATGGGACCATTAGACCCGTGGGCGTCAATTAGAGGCCGAGAACATTTCGGTAACAATTTCCGATGAGGCAACAGGCCGGCAAAGGTCATTGCCGCGTATCAAGAGCGACCGAACCACCGGCCAATGCTGTCTGACCTTCGCGAGAGCGGCAGTATTGAGCAGGATGCGGATGTGGTCGCGTTCATCCATCGCGATGACGTCTATACGAGCCGCGAGGACTGGGAGAAACGTAACCCCGGCCAGGACTATCCGGAGAACCTTGCGGAGATCATCTTCGCCAAACATCGAAACGGTCCGTACCGTACTGTAAAGCTGTACTTTCAGAAGGACCTGATGACCTTTTTCGATGTCGAAGAACAGAGGGAACTTGTTAACTGAAATCAGGCGCGAAGGACTTCGTTGATGAATTGCCGTTTCAATTGAAAATTCGCACGTCCTATGCTAGACTGCAGTTGAGTCTTTTAATGAGGTTTTGCCGATGCAGACTGATCGAGACGTACAGAAGGCGCTGCTGGGGGCAGTGCTTGCTCAAATCCCCACCGTTTACGGTTGTGCCACCGTCCGCGGGACAAATAACCAGAAACAGCTAAGAGAGCCATATCGGCTCTCTTCTTTTTTGTCTTCTGACAGTGAAAGGACCTGATGGACGCGGCCCAAGAGCGATCTTTCCAGGAGGAGCACCGTGGCAAAGGACTTCAATGATGAAATCGAGTCGGACCCAGTCGATGGTGAGATCGAGTCGGACCCAGTCATAGAATGGCTGGAGGCGCAGCTGAAGCTGATGTCTGCGCGGCAGATGGGGCGGAAATACCATATTGACCCGTCGGTTATCACCCGCAACATGAAAAATTATCGCCAGGGCAAGGGGCTGGCGAGCACTTTTAGGACGAGGGTCGAAGGGATCATCGAGCAGGAGCGGTTAGACAAGTTGCACCGACAGCAACTGGCTGATCAGGCGGCGGCGGCTGAACTGGCGCGAAAGGAAGCTTTGGCGCGCAAGGCGGAGGCGACGGAGCGAGCTGAGCGTGAGGCGGAGGAGGATGAGGCCAGGAAGAGAGCTGCACAGATTGCGAAGAAGGCGATAGCGCAGGAGAGAGCTGATGCGGCTCGACAGCGGCGGGAAATGGAAGATGCTTTCATTCGCTCCTGCGAGTACTGGGAGGACCGATTCCGAGAGGCCGGGTACCTGAGGGAGATGCAGATGGTCGAGGGTGATGCCGAAGAGATCATCCTCGCTGGCATCTCCGACCTCGACTACGTCGACATCGGCGTGGCCGCCGTGGCGCTTCTGCCAGACGACTACGTCATTTGGCGAGACAAGACGGTGGCTTTTTTCCGTGAGGGCGTCTCGTACAAGGCGCGCCTGCAGCCGACCGCGATACCAAAAGGTCAGCCTCGCCCAAAGATGATAGGTAACCTGTCGTCATCGGTCGTGTACCGTGACCCGCTCCCTGATCAGCTCTGGCGCTACGGCAAAGAGGGCGCCAAGCTCATCGCAGAGTGGGGACGGCTGACCGATGCCTACGGTCACCTGGCGACAGGCGAACTGCCGCGATTCGTTCATCCTGAAACAGTCGAAGCCTTCGAGCGCCTGATCGACATCGAGGAGACCAGCGGGTATGTCTTCGAAGACTCTTGCCTGGGCGCTGATGCGCGAGACCGGCTGAAATCACTTCAGCGCCGGGCGGTCCTGCCGGTAGTTGGGCTAACGTCAGCCGAAATGACATGGGACGCGACTAAGTCCGCAACCCGCTGGGTCTACTCTGAGGGCTGGAAATGGTTGGCAGGCACCGTCGCCGCCTTGGTTGCTATCGCAGTGGTCGTTGGTGTCGCCTGGGGTATGTGGGAAGCGCTGAAGTGGGGATGGGGAGTGCTCACGGCTTTGTGGACATGGAGCACGGCAAATGGAGCATTTCTGCTTATCGGAGGGTTAATTCTTTGCATCATCGGTGAGGTCGTCTGGTGGGTATGGCCTAAGAAAAGGGACACCGTCGACCAAGTTGCGGTGCGCGTCGTTGTCGTAATGTTTGCTGTCCTTTTCCTAGGCGTTGTCGGCACCGGAGCGCTCTTAGTCGCCTCAGATGTCAGGGAGATGGTGGCGGCTTTCGAAGGTTACGACCCGTATAATCAGACCATTGTGATCCCCTAGCGGGTCACTGATTGCAGCGCCTGGTTACCTGCGTTCAAGTGCCAGGGGTTGAGCCAGCAGGCCCTGAAGACGCTCCCAGCCTTCTTCAGTTCCTCCAGGCTGCTCACAAGCATCGGTAGTGCGCTACCGCCATTGGTGGACGCGTGGGATACGAACTTGGCGGCGTTCTCCCTGGTCTCGTAGACGAATAGGATCGTCGGCCGGCCATCCACGAAGTCATGGGCGGTTTCTTCCGCGGCAAAGTAGTTCTGATATTTCTCGATCTTCTTCGACATCGGGTAAGGTTCTGTCGCACTCCTCTCTAACTCGAGGACGAACGATCTTAATGACCCGTTGGGGTGTCTCATGACGAACGTGGCGTCCGGCCTGATGGAGCGCGAGACCTCCTTGAATCGGCGGTTCGTGCTTGCACCGTATCTGAACTGCCGCTCCCATCGATGCGCCGGCAATGCCTGCACCATGTCCCATGACCTGCTGTTCCTGCAGGAGTGCATCAACAAAGACATGAAAGCGTAAGCCCCATCGGTGTGAAGGCGTTCCTTCAGAAGGACGCGGGCCTTCGTACCGGTGACCCTTATCCCTGAGACGTGATATTCCTTTGGACTGCCCTCTTCACCTGCAGCACAATTTTCCAGGAGCCAGAACCCCCGGATGATCCCTGGGCTGCTGCGGTCGACGGTCCGCAGATAGCGAATACCCTTCTCACTGGGCGCCACCCGTCGTCCATTTTGTTTGCGGCCTTTGACAGTCCTTCCGATGCTCAGATAATGCACCAGATCGGCCTGTTTCAATTCCGCCTTCACCCTGGTCAGGTGTCCCTTACTGACTCCCATCATCCGCTGCAGCTGCGGCACACGGATGATGGGGTAGTCGTACAGCAGTCTGAGCAGATCCCTGGCTGGCCCGCTCAGTTCGGTTGCGACAAGTCCCATCGTGCCGGCATCGTCACGTATGTCCGGAGACGGCAGGATGGCATCTTCCTCCGCACGCCTGGTGGGAGGCATCTTTGACGGCGGCGTTTTCGCGAGCGCGTGGGCTATCGAACCCTTGAGCCCCTGCGGTGTCTCCCACACGGGTGAGTCCAGTGGTGATTCGACCATCTCCGACTCGACCGCGACGTGAACGCCCTCGACGTCCGCGGTGGCCATAAATGCCAGTGCACGTTCATGCTCGATGACTCCAGGCACCAGCAGTAATGTCGTGTAGACTTTCCCCTTGGCTTCGCTCCTCTTGTGCATGTTCCTGATAGTTTCTAGGCGGCTTTTAATGGCCTTGCCGGCGTGGGTGCTGCCTATACGGGATATGGCTATGGTGCGGCGGTCCGGCAGTTGCAGAACCGCTTCGAGCACCCCCTGCGTCTCCCATCGCCAGGTGAAGCAGAGCCCACGGTCATTTTCGACGATCGATGCTACCGCCTGGGCCACCAGGTAGATCACGGAAACCACATCGAGGCGTTGCAGCAGGAACTCCCTGCCCTGTGCCGACAGCATGTCGTTTTTCGCTATCAGGTCGTATGCGTCCTCACCCCGCAAGCGTGAATGCGCCAGCTCCTCGATCCCCTCGAGTGTCAGGTATGCTCGCTTCACCTTGGCTCCGTCCGATCTAATGTGCGTCACGGTTCCCAGACATCCATGAGCGCACAGCCGGCGCAGAGATTCGCGTACGGTTCTTCCTGGAAGTCCGGTGACCGCGGTAAGGTCGGCGCTGTCCATGAACGGCATCTGAGCCAGTGCCGCCAGCGTAAGGTCGGTGCTGCGCGAGACGTACATCACGGTACGGATTGGCCTCCTGGAGGGCTGGCAACGGAAAATGCATCAGAGCCGGGTCTAATAAGGAATAAAGAGAAGAAGGGCGAGTGATGCACTATAAATACCAATAACTCAGGAAACCCAGTATAGACAGGTGTAAAGGGTAAATCAAGGAAAGCATCGGACAGTAGTAAAAACCCACTATCTGACGCCCTTCCACGCCTGTATTACGCTGGAGATGAGGATAGAAATAGAAATGCATCACCCGTTACACCAGCCAAAAATCCAAAACGCGTACCGATGGCAAGATGATGCAAGGACAACAAGGGGGAAATGTACAGATCAAGTCCGCCGAAATGTCATGTTCTAACGATGTGCAAAGGTGGAATATGTGAGTCAGGAGTTGTCAAAAGAGAGTCAGTAAACAAGTGAGAAGGCAGAACGACAGAGGCCGCCGTCGCAACTCACTAACCCTCACTAAAAACGCCCTCAAGACTCAACGGCGTGGCTGTCCAGATCATCCCCTGTGAACGGTCACGCGGCTTTGTACAGAAAAGGCGGTATGCACAAGAATTAACAAATCCTGCACAGAAACGTTGGAAGAGCTGGAGCGCGAGGCAGACCACTGGTACCCGGCACTACGCCAATTAACAGGGATAAGTCCAGTGCCGGAGGAAAGCAAGGGGAGTCTTGCTAAAATGAGGGATGCATTTAAGTGAACAACGCCAGGAGGTGGGACCTTATGACTGTGTTCTACCGAGGTGTTTAGGCCGAGAGGGTGGCCGGTATGAACGATCTGGAAATTGCGGCGAAGTTTGCCGAGCTGCATGGGTTAGACGGGGATATGTTGGATACGACACACATCTCCCGGGATGCCCTGAGAGACTGGGTGCGAGACCGCAGGGATGAACTTTTGTCTCTCGATCTGAGGCAGGATGGCGCGCTCAGAATTTTCCGCCGGCCCGATTACATTGCCCTTGTTTCGGAGATGCGTTCCGACCCGATGGAGCGGGCTTTCTATCTGGCTGTTGAGTCGCCTTACGCCGTCCGGGAGAAGGACATCGATAAGGCGACGGACAATGCGAGGATCCTGCGGGCGGTCACAGGGCGGGAGGCTTATCCTGTGGTGGCTGCCGCAAGTCTGGCTCTCGTGTTGTCCGATGTGGCGCAAGCGCGGCTGTATGAGGACGTGAACGAATACGTGGCCGCAGGCGACACGGACGCCGCTCTCTGGTACAGGCTCGACCCGGAAGCGGATTGATGCCTTCTCCGGAGAGAGCCGGCAGTGTAAGGAAGGCATAAGCCTGGACTGCGACGCGCCGTGCGGCTTTGCCGTCATTGCCACTTCTCGAGCAGCTCTCTGAGTGCCTGGGCCTGTGAGAGCGAGGCGTGGATGGCTGCGAGTTGCAGCAGTTCCTCGTCTGAGATCTGCTCCACGCTGTGGTCTCGCCGGCCGTAGAAGACTTTCAACAGTTCTTCCGCGAGAATCGCGTCATCGTCCGGGTTGCTGCGATAGTGTTCAAGAAAGGGTCCGTTCATAGCCATGTCCTCTCGAGGGGGTCGGGGCGGTGGACGCGGACGCAAAAGTCCTGCCAGTATTTTTCGGGAGCACTGCCGCCGAAGCGCGCGCTGTGCTTCGCCATGACGGCGCCGTAGTGGTTTCTGAAGGCCGCAACGACCTCCTTGCGTTCCAGCAAGTCGGTGCGAATGTAATCTGGTGCGGTGGCCTCGATGGCGGCCGCGAGCTGGGCAGACGTTAGTCTGCCGCCCTTGAAAAACGAGACGTGGTGTTGCAGGAAGAATTGCAAGTACTTCTGAGCGAGTTCCTGGTCGCTCATGTTGATGTCGACATCATCGATGATGGTCACCTGTGGGCCGCTCTCGTCGGGGATGGTTTCGTCGGGTGGGCACTCGACGATGGTGGTGTTAACGCCTGTGGCCTCAGGGGTGTCGATTATGACAACCTCCTCGGGTTTCTCCGTTGGGCCCACGGCTAGGTAGATCGGCCGTTGCTCGGCGATGATCTCGGGGTCCAGTTCGGTGGTTTGGAGAAGGAGTTGTGTGACCGGATAGTCCATCGATGTCCCGAGGCGTTTGCCTTTGTCATCACGGAGTTCAAAACGGCTGTAGCGGCCTGCAGGCTCGGCGTATGGCACCTGGGGCAGCGTGACTGCTGCCTCGTCGCCGATCGGCTCATCGGAAACGAAGAGGGTGAACTGGGCGGTGTCGAACGGCTGGTTTATCAGCCACTCGGTGTGAGGGTAGAGGACATTCAGGAGCGATGTTGACTGCTGGTCGGTCGGTTTGCACTCGGTGATTCGCCGCTTTTTGTCACCTTTTGTCATCGCTATTTTCAGTAGCATCTGAGACCTCTTTCTGGTGCCGCTTGGTCACATGATACTTGAGTGTGTGACCGCATGGAAGACACCGGGTAGAAGTTGTGAAGATGGCTCTGGTTACGGGAGAGCGAAGAAACTGCGTGTCAGACAGGCGTACAAGGTGTATGCCGGACGACATGCTCGTTGGAGTGTGGTGGTATGGTGGTCACGGCGCGACGGCATGTACGGGGTACGGCGGGCTTTTGGCAGTCGCGGGGGCCGCGTCTAGGCGGCCCCGAGGTCGCTGTCGAGCATGATCAGAAATATCTCCATGTTGAGGCGGTCATGGCGGGACTTGCCCGAGAGCTTGTCCACGCACTCGTTGCAGTACCAGCCCGGCGTCAGCATCGGCTGTTCGTCCACCCAGTACATCTTGTCTGCGGTCTTGTCGTAGCTAAAGGGGCACCCTCGGCAGTGTCTGCGAGGTCCATGCTGAACAACGGCATTCATTTTGGCCGCCTGAGTGAGTAGATTTGACCATCTCGTACAGGAGGTACTGGATGGTCACACATCAGCAAGTACTACTACTGAGGTGGAGGATTATGGAAGGCAAGACACAACAGGCATCAGCGGCAGCGGCGGGTATGAGCGCAAGGGGCGCTCGCAGGTGGCGGAGCGGACCGTTGCCGTCGGAGAAGAAGAAGCGAAGCTGGCGAACGCGCCCGGACGCGTTCTCGGGGGTGTGGGAAGAGGAGATAGTGCCGTTGCTGCGCAGGGATGCGAAGGAGAAGTTGCAGGCGACGGTGCTGCTTGAACTTTCCCTGAGATGTTCAGCGGTCGGGCCTCTCGTGCAGTGAACGTCACACGATTAGTCGCCGAGCGTAAACATAATCGGCGTTAAAAACCAAGTAAACTATCCCCATTTCCGGCGATTTATGGAACCTTGGCTTGAGTCACGTAAACCGAGTGAATATTGGCATGAAAATGCCCAAAATATATTAAACCGCCACTTTGTTGAGACTGACGACAAATCAACCTTAAAAGGCCACGAATCACGAGAGAGGTAGGATACGATATAGAGATTGACGAAGAGGGAGAAAGAACACCATACGAAAACCTCATTTATCCCACCATAGACAGCCTAACGAAACGCCACCAACCTACAAAACCAGTCCAAAATCCCAAAGCAAAAAAACATACACTTAATTGCAACACATTTTCACTCTCGCCTCTACCCTCACTCCTAATCTCTATCCAGCCCTTATCACCCGTCTCCAAGCCCAATACCGCCCTCAAAATCAATCGTTTCGCCAACCCACATTTCACGCGCCAGTCTCAATTTAGTATATTAGCCGGAACTCACCTCAACTCGACCGTAAACCCACCATCTGCCACCCGTTCTTCGCATCGCCACATCTGTTCACGTCTTCCTGCCCAACCCTTCCAAATTCCGCCCGTCTCTGTCGCCTCACTTCACCTCATCATACTTGGGCCACCTCACCTCACCGACCCGCCCAATTGCATCGTTCTTACGCGGGCATATCGCTTTCTGTCCCTCGTAGCCTCCCCTCACGTCACTACTCCTCTGTCACCCGGAATCAATTGACAGGACTCCTCCAACAGGCGGCCTGTCCGGATTTCCCGCGCGCAACCTCACCTGTCACGGCTCCTTCTCGCCACTCAGCCTTCTCCGCCTACCACAAGGCTGTTTCTCGTGTGTTGGAGCTACGCCAGGATGTATGTTGCCTGAAATGAGCATCCTCTCCATCCCACCTCGTTAACACTGCTCTCACCAGTAGTCGCCTCTCCTCACCCAGCCGTCTCTAATCTAGACGCGCCTCAACCTGAATGCGCCTTACTAGATGAACTTCTACCCAAGCCGAACGGTCCCTATCTCCCGGTCACACCCGCTACACCTCCAGGATCATATACCGCGGCGCCAGTAGCCAAGGAATACGGGAGTCAGAGTGTTTCCCCAGGCTCTGGGGTAGCTTGTAACGCATACCTGAGCGTGACAGCGGAGCAGGGTGATTGACGTCCTAGACTGGCGTTGACGGCGTCACCGTCGAGCCAGCCTGTTTACGTAAACACCGAGCGTAAACACCGGTGTTCACACCTTCGTCATGGCCACCTATTCTTGAATCTAACTGCGAAGGGCGCGGAGCCGTAGCGCTTATGTGACGCGCTTCCGTGTGGCATCGCCGTGCCGTGACCGCTGCATCGTCATCGCCTTGGGCAGATGCGCCTCGCACGGATGTTGCGTACTGACGCAAGTGGCGATGCCGGGGACGCGCTGCTGTGTACGTTCTACGGTGCGCGTCCCGTGTCGCTGCGATCGTGCCTAGCGCTGTCGGTGCGACGTGTCCCGTATCTCCCTTCGTGAGACGCGCCCCGCCCGCCGTGACGCTATGCTCCGGCGCCCGGCGCAACGTCGTCGTTGCTGAGTCATTACGCCTCGTGAGAGGTCGTTCAGCCGTCGTGTGTGCGTCAATGGTTGTGCCTGTACGCCTCAGTGCGGGCTCTTCAGGCACGGAGAGACGCCGTTGCGCCCTCGGGCTAGGTATACCGTTGTCTCGGGCAATGACGCTCCCGGCGGCGCCTTGAACGGAACCTTTCCGTTAGTTCTCTCCCATCTCATCACTCTACCGCACATCGCCGCGGGACGCGATGCGAGCGCGTTCAGGCTGAGAGGCGCATACCCCGATGAGGGATGCGGTTGTGAGCGATTGGTACGCCGTGTACGATATTGTATACGCTACCCGAGCCATCATCACAATCCCAGTACGCAGACACTAGGAGGTGCAGCGTGACGACGGTCAGAGTTCTGCTCAGTCTGAAGCAGGATCGCAGTAATACCTCTAACAGCTTCTTGTTCGAGAATTCGTTCACAGAAGAGGGTTTTATGCTGCGCGCTCCGCGCGGACGTCTTCCGGACGACATTGAATTCGTGTCCGTTGAGATGACCGTCGACGCCTCAGGCGCGACAGGGCAATTCGTACTGTTTCTGCGGGAAGCCGTCAGGCTAGCGCCCGACGGCCGCCTGTCCGGGAACAAGATATGGGAGGCGTGGGCTGAGCGCAATGGGGAGTCATCGTCGCTTCCGCTGATCGCGGGGATCGACAGAAGGGACATCCACCGGCAGTTCCGATTCGCCTTCGATGAGGACAAGATGAGCTGGAGGCGGCTGGACGGAGAGCCTCAGTGGCTCTGGATGGGTTACGAGCTGGTATCGAAGGGAGGCGATAGCGCGAAGGGAGGCGTCTAGCGTGTATAACAGCATACACGCCCTCTGCGGCGCGCCTATGGGAGAGATGGACGAACTCATCGATATGTTCACGGGTCGGAATTGTTGTGCCGCGAACGGCACACGATAAGCCGTCGAGCGTAAACAACGCCTGTATTTTGGACCGTAAACAGACGGGACTTCCAGCGATTTCATCAAACCCGGCAAGAGTTACGCGAAACCAATGAAAATGCGCCAAAAGAGATTAAATCTGGGATTTTATGAGACTGGCCCCATTTTACCCTTAAATGCGTGCGATTCACGACAGGGGTAGGATAGGATATAACGACATGAAAAGAGAGGAATTGATAACCCGACAGACGCCCCATTTACCGCACCATAGACAGCCTCACGAACTCACACCAGCTAAGAAAACCAACCAAAATCACCGCACTAGAAAAAAGTACATCTAATTGCAGCACTTTTTCACCTTCGCTGCGACCCTCACTCCCAGTCCCCATCCAGCCCGCCATACCCGTCTCCAAGCCCAATATCCAGCCCAAGAAGCAATCTCCACGTCAACCCACATTTCACGCGCCAGTATCAATTAATAATCCAGCCCCAAATCTGCCTTAAACCACCCCTATTACAAGCCCAATCCCTGTCTCCACCATATCAACCCCTAATCAATCCCTACTGACCCAATCTTCTTCCCCACGGCGCCTTTTCTCATCCACCATTCCTTGCTATTTCGCCCCTTCCTTCTGTCCCTCCCCTCCCTCCAGCTGCAACTTTTTCGACCTTGCTTCATCCATCCCGACCCTGCCGCCGCTCGATTTCCCACTCGCCTCATCTGCCCTGTCAACGCAACTTGGTTGTTTGCAATTTTCGCCAAGTAAGAAGTGACCTACCCTCGTCCTTTTAGCCTTCCATTTGTGTCTCTTCCGGTGTCGATGCCAGCAGCCGGTGCGATGTGAGCAGGCAGGCATGACGCTTTGTGTTTGTGGAACAGATAAGCCCCCGCTGGAAGCCCAGTCATTCGAGGTCCCCCCAACAGAGGACTCTTCGGGAGTTACGACCTGACCAGTTGGAAGGGCAGGGCATGCAACACGGCTGGCTGCTCCCCGTTCACAAACGTCGTGACCATCGAGTAGAGAGTTCCGGGCCGGTGAGGATTGTTGGCGGCCGCAGCTGAGGCACTGGCGCGGCCCACCCCGCAATGGTTTCACCGGAGATGACTTCAGCATCCCACAGCACTGGTGATGCCATCCATTCATTGCCGCTAACGCAACGACGAGGGCTGGCGGCGTCCGGGTCCTGGCGCTGCCCGACACCGACGGCATCGATCTGATGCAGGCCATCCTGAAGGCTGCCGAGCAGGCTGTCATCCAACGAGTTAACAATATGCTATCGAGATTATTGTCCCGCAGTCTACATTCGTGCTACTATTATTCTGCTAACCGTAATTTCCGTGTAGGAACCTACCCGAAGGGTAGGCTCTTCATGCAGGGTGCGCGCTGCGCCCCTGCGCGGTTGCCCTACACGGGAAGGAAGTGCGGTTAGCATTGCGCAACCTGTACCGCAAAGGGGCATCCTGAATGAGCGCACACTTGCCTTCCGACGAGTCTCGGCGCGAGCCACCTCAGCCCGCCGCCAAGACCGAAAATCTCACTTCGATTGACGAGGCGCTGCTAAATATCATCCAGCGCTACGAGAACGAAAGCCTAGCGGAAGCATGGCTCATCGCCCGACGATGGCCTAATGGCGTTCACTGTCCCAAGTGCAACTCCGACAATATCGCAACAGCCCCGGACCGCAAGCCGCAACCGTACAGGTGTCGGGTCTGTAGAGCCCAGTTCAGCGTCACGTCTCACAGTGCCCTCAGGAACTCTAAGCACTCTCTCGGGACC
>Ga0209022_1002468_pt1 | contig 15241 bp, 9 predicted proteins | sample PinacodermPK_FD_187300 | JGI IMG/M metagenome (GOLD analysis project Ga0209022, IMG submission 187300) | Host-associated microbial community of the marine sponge Aplysina aerophoba from Gulf of Piran - sponge pinacoderm, lysed by proteinase... | ecosystem: Host-associated > Porifera > Sponge >...
TGGTCGTTTGCTTGTGTCCTGTTGCGGTCTTGGCGGCTGTCTTCTCTGCATCCACTCTGTACGGGGATAGCACGATGGCAAGCCATGAGTATTACGTTGCAGGGTTCGGCGACGCGCCAACTGACAGATTGGGCCCCGATGCTGGCGTTTTCAGCAAGGACCAGGACAGGATGAGGAAGAAAGCAACCCCTCTTCGTCCGTTTCTCCTGATGGCTTTGACGTCACCTGGAAAGCCTTGAATGCCATGGATGAGGAGACCTTGAAAGCCTTGAAAGCCTTGGATGCCCTGGATGAGGCTGAGCGTGAGGAGGCTGGTTATCTATAGATTGATCTGTCTGGAGGCATTGATCCCGTCGGGTGACCGTCAGCGTGGAGAGCTGCGGACTGCGCGTACAAAACCTGTGTGACCAAGTCAGAGCAGCCCCACAAGGCAACCCGCCCTTGTGGGCCTCCCCCGCTTGTGACTGCGAGGGAATGTGGCAAGGGTGGCGTGTCATGCGAGGGAATGCGGCAAGGGTGCGTGTCAATCGGACGGCAACGGCAAGGGTAAGGGCAAGTCCTGTGTATCTGCCAGGCTGCGACTGGGCGCGGTCGATGGGTCTGCTGGCACAAGGCACCAGGCTTGTATGGCTCCACAGCCGTTTTCCGCTGCCAGGCAGCGCCCATCGGGGCTGAAATACACTCGCATTACACGATCGACGAAGGCTTGGTGCCTGGTGCAGGGGCCGTCCTCAGTGACGATCTGGGCTTGCTTTTTCCAGCCATGCGAGGAAGGGGACCAGATCGCAAAGCCTCTCAGCCGGGGCTGCTGTTCATGGCGTTGCTGCGGTTCGGCCGCGCCGGTGTCGCTGTCATCACTGTCGGACTCCAGACTGGCGTTACTGTCATGGTATCTGGGTGCGACAAGGCTTGCCAAAGCCAGCTGCCCGTGGGCATTGAAGCTCATGTCCTGAACAGCGCAATAGCGGACAGGTCCGTATGTTCTGGGAGGACTGCACGGATCATCGCCCGGAAAATCCAGAGGCACAACAGATTCTTGTGTCCATGAGCCCTGCTCCAGGCGACGCCATATCTGTACGTAGTCGGGTTGCAGGGACAATGCCATGGTACGGCTGTCTGGGCTGAACGCGATCCCAGGCAGCTCGTAGCTGTACTCGCCTGCATCATCCTCGGGTGGGTTTAGCTGTACAGGTTCCCGGGTCCAGCTGCCGTCCGGCTGACACCACCAGTTGACTGCATGGACGCTGGTATCCCCCATGAACATACTCTCTGTGAACAGCATGAAGCTACGTGAGTCAGGGCTGAAAACAGTTTGGCGGCCATGATACTCACAAGTTTCTCTGATCACTTCTTTCCAGTCACCGGAGTCGGATCGGGACCACAGACTGATGTAGTCGTACGTCCGTGTGCGCAGATACTGGCTGCAAGGACTCCACTGGGCAGAGTTGACAGGCTGGCCGGCATGACAGCGGGCCGTTTGATGGAAGCTACCGTCTGGCAGGGCCTCGTAGATGAGCGCGTTTTCCTCACAGAGTTCGACAAAACGTTTCTGGTCCGGCGCTATGTAGAGGGTATCTGACTTGAGACCCTGCTGACAGAACGCTGGGAAGCCGCTTCTGGCGTCGGGTGCAACGGCAGGCAATTCAAGCCGCTCATAGTGGTTGGGTGCTGTGCTGACCAGGAGCCCGGCAGGTTGTAAAAACGCTTTGCATGGCTCCAGCCGGAGGCGGGAAGTCTGACGCAGTTGCTCACCCAGGGTTTTATAGAGCAGTTGGGGGAAAATGTCAGGATCGGAGCAACCTTGCAGCTCCTTCGTCTTGCTGCTGTCAAAGCGGTTCATCCAGGGCGCTATGATGGTGGTGAACCTGTCCCGGGAAAAGGGTCGACTGTCCCAGGGGGATGGCCGAGGAGCTGAAGGCTGGCTCCGGCGTTCTTCCGGTGCAGCGGCCAGGTGCTGTCCAGCCGGGCGGGGAGAATGAGCCACAGCTGACGCCGATGCGGACGCGGAAGTGGGTTCGCCGGGGGCTTGAGACTGCCGCCTTGTCAGCGAAGGTACGCAGGGAAGACCGGTGGTGTGCATGACAGAATCCTCATTGATGGTGTGTATCACAGACTTGAGCAGGATTGTGCCGCCGGAATGAGGCAGGACCCCCGATCCTTGCGACTGGTTTCCTGGACAAGGCAGCCTGTGTAAAGTTCCCCGTCGCAGTTTGGTATCTGGTGGCCGGGGGCTGTGTTATCGGGGCGGGCAAGATTGGTCCCGCCGCACGGGAGGGCCGGGAACGCGCGTAACAGAGCAGGTCAAGCAGACAGGAATCAAGGCTCTTCGACGTTTGCCAGGCTGTCACTGGGCGGCAGGTGCCAGGACCACGCATGTATGCGTCTGCAGTTGTTTTCCGCTGCCAGGATGCACCCATCCGGGCTCAAGAAGAGTCGCAGTACAGGCATGGTGACGGGCTGGTGGTCAAAGCAGAGGGGACCCGTAGTGACAATCTGCGCCTGCTTGTGCCAGCCATGAGGAGAAGGAGACCAGAGCGCAAGGCCTGTATGCTGAGTATCCCGTTCGCTGCATTTCCGCCAGGCGGTATCGCTGTCGTAGCTGTTATCACTGTCGGGGTTCAGGTTGAAGTTATCGCAAGCACTGCCATGGCCCCGGGGAGAGACTATGCTGGCCACAGCCAGCTGTCCGTAGGCATGGAATGTTACGGCCTGGAAATCATCAGGTTGGCGAGGTCCGTACGTTGTCGAGGGGTGGCGCGGATCAGCGCCCGGAAAGTCCACTGGCACAGAAAACTCCTGTGCCCATGTCCCCCTGTTCCAACCGACGTTATAGCTGCACTTTGTGGGTCAGGGACAGTGCCAAGGGGCGGCTGTCCGGACTGAAATCGGTGTCCCCTGCCAGATCCGGGCTGCACGCGTTTGCATCCTGGGGCAACGGTATCGGTGCCGTTGCTGTGTCCAGCCGCCGTCCGGCCGACACCAGCAGCTGAGTGCAGAGATGGTGCCAAATCCCGCGAAGAGAATGAAGCTACGTGAGTCAGGGCTGAAAGCCGGTTTCCGGAAAGGGTAATGACGGTGAGTGCATTGCAGGCTTGTGTACAGTTTTGCCGCTGGAGTGGGGCAGGAAACCTCGAACCTGCGGGGCCTGTGGGCCTGGCAGCGCGCACCCAGTTTCCACCGCTGCCTCATGTGGTTGGCTGTCGGGGGTGTGCGCGATCCTGGACGCGCGTGGCCCAGCCCAGCGTCCGTACTGGAGGGCCGGGAGATACAGCAAGAGAGCCCGTCCGGGGCTAGAGGCGAGACTCTTCGACCTCTGTCAGGCTGTCAGTGGGCGGCTGGTACCCAGGCAGAAGGCACCAGGCTTGTACCCGTCTGCAGCTGTCATCTGCCACCAGAACACGCCCATCGGTGCTGAAAAACAGCTGTAATACAGGACCGTACCAGGAAAGGTGGTCCGGGCACTCCTTGCCCGGGAAGACAATCTGCGCCTGCTTTTGCCAGCCGTGACGGGAAGGGCCCCAGATCGCAACGCCTATATGCCGGTTCTGCTTGCGGAGGTATTTCTGCGACTCCTCGTAGCCGGGGCCCTCGGCGTAGCTGTCACAGTCGTCGTACTTCAGGCTGCTCTCCCTTGAGTCGCTGGAGGCACTTTCCGGGTCTGCATCCTGCACTGGCTGCACTATGCTCGCCAGAGCCAGCTGCCCGTGGCTATTGAACGCCATATCCTGAAAATCATCAGCTATGATGGGTCCGTACTTTATTTTGGGTCTGAGTGGATCACCGTCGTAAAAGTCCACAGACACACTCGCCTCCCGCGTCCATGTTCCTTGCTCCAGCCGGTGCCATATTTCCACCTCGTGGGCGGATCGGGGAAACAGTGCCAGGGTGCTGCTGTCCGGACTGAAAACGGCCTTTACGAACAACGGCCAGCTCCCGGTTGCATCCTGGCGCGACAGCAGCGGCACAGGTTCAGGCGTCCAGCTACCATCTGGCTGACACCACCAGCTGACGGCTGCGACCTGGCCTGCTGCCGCAAACAGAATGAAGCTGCGCGAATCGGGGCTGAACAGAGAGAAGTTGAAGGGGTAATCGGTACGACCGTTGTTTCCGATAGCTTCCTGCTCTCTGATAACTTCTTCCCAGCGGCCTGAGTCGGAGCGGGCCCAAACACTGTCGCTGACGTCTGTCGTCGTATGCAGGTACTGGCCGCAGGGGCTCCACAGGGCTCTGAGAATCGGCTGGCCGGAATCACATTGAGCCGGTTCGCGCAGGATGTTTTCTGGTGCAACCTCGTAGATCAGTGCGCGCTTCTCAAGCAGGGTAACAAAACGTTTTTGATCCAGTGTCAAGCACACGTCATCGTTTTCATAGGGCTCATCGCTATCGAAAGAGGTGCGACAGTCCGGCAAAAAAAATTCCCGTGTACCTGGCTTGAAAGGCTGCAATGCGACCAGTTCGTAGCGATCCGGCGCCGTGTTGACCATGATTCCTGCAGGTTGTACGAAGGCCTTGCAGGGTTCCAGTCGCAGCCTGGGGGCCTGACGCAGTTGTTCACCCAGGGTGGCATGAAGTAGCTCGGGGAAGCTGGCAGGGTCGGTGCAGCGCTCCAGCTCCCTGGCCTTGCTGCTGTCAAACCTGTTCATCCAGGGCGCTATGACGGCGGTGAATCTGTCCCGGGAAAATAGCAGTCTGTCGCACTGCGGTGATGAGCGAGGTTGCGCAAGTCTGGTTTGTAGCTGCTGCTCCTGCGGTGCTGTGGGCAGCTCAGGTCCAGCCGGGCGGGAAGAACAAGCCACAGCTGACGAAGATGCAGAGCTGGCAGTGCGTTCGCCTGCGCCCTGGGGCTGCTGGGGTGTTGTGGGCGGATGTGCAGTGGAGGGGGCGATTGGATGCATGACGGGGTCCTCAGCGATGGTGTTTGCGTCGCAGGCTCGTGCATGGTTTTGCTGCCCTTGAGTCCGGGGCAAGGAAGCTCGACCCTGCGGGTCGCTGAGGCGTGGAGGCAAACTGCGCGTACAAAGTTCCCCATTGCAGTCTGACTATGTTGTTGGTGGCTGGCTGTTGGTGGCTGGGGATCTGCGTCAGCCGGGATGGCCGTACGACCGGCTCCCGCGTACCGGAGGGCCGGGCACCAGGGTAACGGAAGCTGTCAAGCGGGCGGCAAGCGGGATTCTTCGACGGCCGTCAGTGTGACGGGGCGGTGGGTGCGCAGCAAGGCAGAAGGCTCCAGGCATGGACCTGTCTGCAGTCGTCATCTGCCACCAGAATACGCCCATCGGAGCTGAAGGACAGCCGCAGTATAGTCAACTCGAAGTCGGACCGGTGGTCTGGGCAGTCCTTGCGCAGGACGACAATCTGCACCTGCTTTTGCCAGCCGTCACGGGAAGGATGCCAGATCGCAACGCCTATATGCCGATCTCGCTGTCTGATGTATTCCACGTAATCCGCGCGGCTGGAACGTTCGCTGAACTTGGTATCAGGGTTTCGGTTCTTCACAGTCCGTACTATGCTCGCCAGAGCCAGCTGTCCGTAGTTATTGAACACCATGTCCTGAAAATCTTGAGATGCAGGTTTGAACGGTTTGTATTTCTGTTGGGGTCTGAGCGGGTCACCGTCCTGAAAATCCAGCGGGACGCAGGCCTCCTGCGCCCATTCACCTTGTTCCGACCGGTGCCATATTTCCACATGAGAGTCATCCTCGGGCCGCAGTGCCAGTGTGCGGCTGTCCGGACTGAAAACGCTCCTTTGGAATACCCGGGCGCGCCCGTCTGCACATTGGTACGACCGTAAAGGTACTGGTTCACGAGTCCAATTGCCGTCTGGCTGACACCACCAGCTGAGTGCAGAGATCGGACTGGCTCCCGCACACAAAATGAAGCTACGCGAATCAGGACTGAAAATGGAGTAGTTGGTGGAGAAGCCACCGGCTTGACCAGTTTCTTTGATGACCTCTTTCCAGTGCCCTGAGTCGGTGCGGGACCAAACACTGTCGCTGACGTTTGTCTGCGTGTGCAAAAGCTGGCCGCAAGGGCTCCAGAGTGCTTTGAGGACAGGCTGCCCAGGATGGCACAGGGTTGGTTCCTGCAAGATGTTTTCCGGGGCAATCTCGTAGATCAGCGCGCCATTGGCAGGCAGGGCGACAAAACGCTTTTTGTCCGCCGTCAGACAGAGGTTACGGTTGTCACAAAGCTTATTGCTATCGGAACGGTTGTTACAGTACGGCAGGAAAAATTCCCATGTGCCCGGCGTCAAGGACGGCAACGACACCAGTTCATAGCGATTCGGTGCTGTGCCGACCAGAATTCCCGCAGGTTGTACGAATGTCGCGCAAGGTTCCAGTCGGAGCCGGGGGGCCTTGCGTAGTTGTTCCCCCAGGGTTGCCCAGAGCTTCTCAGGGAAGGCAGCAGCATCGGAACAGCGCTCCAGTTCCCTCGCCTTGCCACTATCAAACTTGTTCATCCAGGGTGCTATGACGGCGGTGAATCTGTCCCGGGACAACAGCCGTCTGTCGCAGGGCAGAGCTTGATGAGGCTGCGTCGGTACGGGGTTCAGAAGGCGCTCCTGCGGTACAGGGCCCAGCTCCCGCCCGGCGAGACGGGGGGGCTCTGTCAGGGTCGACGACGATGACGGTGGAAGGCCAGGGCCGCCCGGGCCAGATGACTGTTGCCTTGCTGCCGGGTTGCTGGGGGATAGATCGGGTCTATACATGGTTGATCCTCGCGGGTATGTAGACATGCAAGACAATCGCCTGCCAGAACTCACTGCCCGCATTGCAGAAGTCGGCTGCTGCGGGGTGATGGTCGGCGAGTCCTGCCGCTCAGGGTGAGCACCGTTAGACCCGGCACCGCGCATCCGAGTTCCCGCAGGAGGTCATAGGGGTGGTCAAAGTCTGTTTGGATGGATGAGGGCTGATTGCCCGGCTCCAACGACGGGCACCCTTGTCAAGACAGAAAAACTGTGGCGGGTGTGGTTGCGCCTTCAACGCAGTGCATGTCGGATGACGGCATGCGTCCGGTATCCGGGACGGGAGAGGGATCCAGGGAACAGATGTCTGTTGTTGCGGTCCAACAGGCTTTACGACCTGATGCGCGGTGCTCGCCGGTCAATGGATGCACGGGTGTCTCTACGCAGGGGCAGATAAGGGGAGAGAATGTGATGCATGCTATAGCCATTGCGCCTGGGTGCCGGAACCGTTTTCATTCCCGAGCCTTGATGACAGACAGCGACTGCACACCGGTACGGCCTGCCAACAGCATGTGCGCTGCCTACCAGACAGCTCTTGAGGAGACAGTATCGCTTCTGTGTCAGTGTGTTGCGGTAGATAGCGCCATGGAATTCAGGCTGCATAAGGAGCAGGGGGGCTTTATGGATGACAAGGAAATCAGCGAGGTCAACCGGCAGTCGGGCAGCATCCGGAAAATGGAGCAGATACTGAGCATACTGCGGACCAGGGATGACGAGGCGTTCTATGGTTTCCTGCAGTGGTTGCTCGACTCTGGGCACAGCGTCTGGGGACAGGCTTTGGCGCACCGGGCAGGCTTGAAGAGCACCATAGTGGTTGAGCAGACCTCTGGACACCTGGAGCCCGCATCGATCAAGTCAAGGCCCGTGGCCAGGGTGGCCCCCCTTCCGGTCGCCGCTGCCTCCCATGAGCCGCCCTATGTTGGCAGACCTGTAAGAAGAGCGGCACGGCTATGCCGGACTCTCTGCCAGAGAAGCGTGCAGTTGGCCATCCATGCGACAGTATTTTCTGGCGGACTGGCAGGCGGTTGTGTGGCGGGGCTGGCTATCGGCAGCATGTTGCCCATTGCGAATGCCTGTTTGGGCGGCTACTGGGTTGGGGCGGTCGTTGGAGGTTTGAGTGGTTCAAATCTGGGGCAGTGGGCCGGCAGGAAAGTCTTCAGCTTGTTGGATTGCCAGGACGACGCAGAGTGATGGTGTCTATGTTCTGCCGTTTGGCTGAAGACGTGTCTGTCTGGTGGCAGAAAGCCTGTATGTACTCGCATTTCTCTGTTGCTGAGCATATGCCGTCGGCATTGGGGAAAAAGTCCACCCAGCTGGCCAGCGTTCAGGGTCTCCATCACTTCTGGCGGGTATACAGCCGGGTTCCGTTGCCGTTGAGAGCGACAGTCAACTGGCTTCACGGGTGGCTGAAGAGATTCTGGGCATAACACAAGAACCCTGATGAAAACGCAAGAGATTGCCACGGACAGACGCTGCGGAACCTGCTGCCGGTGACTATTGCGTGTCCTGTTGTGACAACCCTGCCTTTCCAGCAGCCCCGTATCTCCTGGGTGGTGCGAGTTGGCTGATGCGAGTGGACGCCGTCCTTGAAGTGCAGTGATACAGCACTCTCTGTCCTTGCATCCTGCTGCAATTGGCACGGGGAACTGGCCGGGACAGATGAGGCAGGAAATGGCACGGGGTTTGTGCCGGTTACGGCGGCCGCACAGGCCAGCCCCAGCGTCCCGGCACCAGCACCGTGTTCAGTACTTTCCTCATGAGGGCCTCACGGGGGCTGACGCTTGAGGCCGAGGCCTCGTCAATCGTTCATGGGAAAGCCGTTTCTGTGACGATAGCAGCGGTCCCAGGCCGCCCGACGGTGCAAACCTGTTGGCGCCTGATCTGGCACCAGGCACCATGCCTTCATGCGTTTGCAGTCGTCATGATGGGCTACCAGAATACGGCCGTCGGGACTGAACAGCAGCCTCAATGGGCTGGCGCCGCCATGGACATGGCACTCTTTCTTTTCCTCAACGACAAGCTGTTCCTGCTTTTTCCAGCCGTGGCGGGAAGGGGACCAGATGGCGATCCCGTGACGCAGATGCAACAGCCCTGAAAGCATTTCCCGGCTTTCACTGGAATCACTGGAATCGCTGACATGGCTGTCTTCACTGTCAGCGGTGTCGGCATCATTGTCACGGGCCAGGGGGCGCAGTTCGGTCGCTATAGCCAGCTGCCCATGGCTATTGAAAGTCATGTCTTCAAAACCATTTCTTGTCATGGCGTTACGTATATTTTCTGGCCGGGACGGATCCTTGTCATCCAGAAAGTCTATTGGTAAAGCTGCCTGATGGATCCAGATGCCTTGCTCCGTCCGACACCATATCTGAACCTGCATATCTTCCTGCAGTAACAATGCCAGAGTTCGACTGTCATGGCTGAATACAGCCTTGGTCAACACACAGCTGCTGGTGGTGGCCTGTGTGGGGGGGAGGCTGTGTGTTGAATGTTGCACCCAGCGGCCGTCCGCCTGACACCACCAGCAGGAAAACATGGGCTCAGAATAATGTCTTCCGTTCAGAATGACAGAGCGGGAATCAGGGCTGAAAAAGACATCACCCAGCACGAAATCAGTGCATTCCTGGATGACTTCCTCCCAGTGGCCTTCCTCAGACCGGGCCCACAGGCTGGCGTCGTTGGCGGATACCAGTGTGCACAGATACTGGCTGCAGGGGCTCCACAAAGCGATGCGGATGGGCCCCCCCTGGCGACTATGCCATTGCATGCACAGCGCGTAAGAGTCTGCAGCATCACGAACCGATGGAGAGGCAGGGTTGTGGCGGAGCACTTCTGGCCGCCAGCTGCCGTCCGGCAGGGCTTCGTAGACCAGCATTCTTTTTGAAAAACGTAGCCTGGCCAATCTTTTGTGATTCGGCGCCAGACAAACGCTGTCGTTCAGGTATTTTTTCTCATGGGTGTTCTCAAAGGCGGTGGACGCGTATTTCCCCTGACAGGCTGGTGCCGGGCTATTGGTCATACAAGGCGGCGCAGGTGGTAATTTCAGCAGCTCAAAGCGCTCCGGAGCCACCCTGAGCAGGAAGTGTTCCGGTCCGGTTCCCGGTGGTTGAGCAAAAACCTTGCACGGCTCCATCTTGAGTCCGGGGGCCTCGCGCAGCTGGGTGCCCAGGATTGTATGCAGCAGCCCGGGGAAAGCGGGGCCGGTGCAAGACTCCAGCTCCCGCACCTGGCTGCCATCGAATTTGCTCATCCAGGGGGCTATGGTGTCCGTGAATCTGTCACGGGAGAAGGGTCCGGGGTCGCGTAGCGCAGGGGCGTGACGCTGAAGTGATGCCGACTGGCCAAAGTGCGCAGCAGGTCCAGCATTCCGCTTCAAGCTGGCAGGAGAGAAACTGCTTGTTGCAGCCGACGGCGATGAGGGATGATCGCCCGGCTCTGACGACTGGCAACTTGTAGTCAGGCTACAGGTGGGGAGTGTGTGCATGATGATCCTCTTTTTTTCTGCTTGAGGTCTGTTTTTGGATTGCTGCGTCCTTGTCGTTGATTCCCTGGTCTTCCCATACTGGTCTTCCCATACTGGTCTTCCCATACTGGTCTTCCCATACAAGGCTGCCGACCTTGGACTTGCTTGTGCCTTGAGAGTTCATTCATTGCAGTCGGGTCGCGGCAGGAAAGCGGTGGGGGGCTGGCTTTGATTGTGTCGCTGGTGCAGCGCATGTCTGAAAAGGGCATGCGTTTGTCTGGCAAGAGGGCAGGCGTGTGGGAACTCTTCTTGAGCGCCGCTATCCAAGGTACCCCAATGGAGAAGACGCCGCTAAAGTGCGTGCGCTCAGCGCTCGCTCCAGGGCCGGAGCTCATGCTTCAAGTACCGACTTCCAGCAGGGGGATGTCATGCATGCTGTAGGCACCGGCTCTATACAGGGTCAACGTTTGTCTTGCTCTTCGCCAGAGACAGGCAATGATGCCGCACAGACGCGCGCCGCCGGGATCAGGTGTGCGGGCTCTCGGGAAGTCCTGGGGCAGTCCGAATGGCCGCTCGGCCAGTACCTGCTGGCCGAGCGCTGCATGGAGCTCAGGCGTGGCAAGGCTGGCAGCCTTCGTCTGAACAGGTGTCAAGCCCGTCAGGTCCACCAGGAGCCGGCCGGCGTCCAGAACATGAGGGACATACTCAGAGCCCTGTGGACCAAAGACCATCAGGCGGTTGATGGATTGGGTGAGAGACGCTGCGACTCCGGGGACAGGATCCGGGGGCAGGCGTTGGCAGAACAGGCTGGGCTGAGCGGGGCAGCCGCACTGGAGCAGGACGACGGATGCCTGGGGGCTGAGCCGGTCAGGCAAAGGGCTCTGGCCGGGGCGAAAGTTGCACAGACAGCTCTTGAGCCCAGCAGGTCGAGTGAGCAGGAAACGGGTATCCCCGGTGAGCTGGGGTTGGCTGCCAATCCGGCTATAAGAAGGCTGGCGAGAAGGAGCCTGAGGATACGCCACACCGCATGTCATGCAGCCATACAAAAGTGTGCTTTTGCGGCAGGCGTTGTGCTCGCTTTGAGCGGCGGTTGTGTGGCGGGGCTGGCTTTCCGCAAATTTATAAGAATCGCTGTTGATGAGGATGTTCCTCTCGTATCTGTACTTATTGGCGGTAACATGTGGTGGTTGTATTGGTTGGGAAAAGACGGGGGTCCTGGGAAAAGCCTTATGTTCGGTGAGTGGGCTGGCAGGGAGATAGTGGACTTGCTGTATAGCCCGCCGGGGCAAAGATTCGGGACGCTTTCTCGGGCACCATTCCCTCTTCTTCGCAGGCTGTTTCCTGGCGGGGTACCCTGACCCGACTTGAGAGGCTCGGTTGTCTGGGCAGGCACTGTGGTTTTGCTGGCGCTGTGGTTTTGCTGGCGCTGTGGTTTTGCTGGAGAGGTGCTTGCGCCGCAGCATCTGTCAGGCAAGGCCCTGCGTCTGGTAGACGCAGGGCCTGCTGGAACAGTTTTCCTCGATTGCTGTCCAACGGGAAAGGCTCTGGAGGCGCATATGTTCCAGGGTCGCAGTTGATGTTACGCAAGGCTTCAAAAGAGGAGGAACTTATGAATCCTGTTGCCGCCCCTGTACAGAGCCAGGATTATTCCCGTTCCGCTGTAGCGACAGGTCGGGACTGCGCACAGGCTCCCCCTGTCGATACCCTGTGTGCGGGCTATCGGGAAGCCCTTGATGGTCTTGCATCGTCTCTCTGCCAGTACGTACTGGTGGATGACAGCATGGAGTTCAAACTTCACAAAGACGAAGGTGGTTTTCTCGAGAGCCATGAAGTCAGTCGGGTCCAGCGACAGTCGGACAGCGTTCAGAAGATGGAGCAGATACTGAGCATGTTGCGAACCAAAGACGATCAGGCCTTTCATGGATTCATTGAATGGCTACGCGATTCGGACAGCAGAAGCTGGGGCCAGATGCTGGCAGAGCGGGCGGGCTTGAGCACCACCGCAACACCGGAGCAGGGCGGTGGATATCTGGGGAGAAAATCGGTAAAGCGAAGACCTGTGGTCGAGCCCGATGTGATTCCGGCAGCTCCAGATCCTGGCAGATCGCGTACCGGGGCAGCCGTCAGTTCCGGTGACATGGATGCTGTCAGTTCACCGGTCCGCAACAGGATGCGAAGAAACAAGACCCTATGTCAACGAGGCATAGAGTGGGCTTGTTACATGACAGGAGTCTGGTGTGGCAGCTACTGTGGGTTGGTGGCGGGCTTTGCTTTTGGCAATCTGCCGTCACTCATTTTCCGGGAAGAGATTGTTCAGCAGCGACCTGATTTTTTGGTGATGCCTTATATCAGTGGTTTTGTTTTTGGCATGGCGGGTGGTCTCCGTGGAGCAAAAATGGGGCTGTGGGTTGGCAGGAAAATATCCGGCTTGCTGGATCGCCCGGCGCAAGGAAACTGATGGTGTCCATGTGCCGGCAAGGAGTCCCGTCAAGATGACGAGGCTCGCATTCTCTGGAGCAGACGGGCCAGGGCTTGGCCATGAAGATAGGGCCCACCGCCGATGAGCAGCTGCGAGTGGACCTTGAGTAGAAGAGTTTTTCATGCCGAATGGGTCAGAATGATTGGCATGACTGTCAGACATTACCAGGAGGACCAGGGGATGAGTGTCTATCCCTGTGAGCCTCTAACAAGGAAGATCAAACTCAGCTGGGCTGAAGCATCCCCTCTTCAGTCCACAGGAAGCGCAGGCCCTGTTTGTTCAGCGACAGTGCCTTTGCTGCGCCAGCCGGGCCCGGAGTGCCTGCTCCTTGTCACGCCAGGCTTGGTCGTGATCCAGCTGTTGCCGATGAGGATCTGTCTGGTAGGCCTTGTCGAAGAGAAACTTGGCCCTGTTTATATATTCATCCGGCTCTTGCGGCCAGATGCCCAGATCCTGCCGCATGGCTTGCGGCCAGCAGGAGAGCAGACGAAATCCCTGTGCCAGCTGACTGAGGCAGGAGGCATTGGTGCCGCCACTCAGCTCTGCGGCCCAAGCCGCGTGACGCAGTGATTTTCCCAGAATCGTCAGATGCTCTGGAAAAAAGGTCACAACATCCAGGAGTTCATTGAAGAAACGAAGACTCAACATCAGCTCTGGTTCAAAGCCTGGCAACAGCCGCTTGTCGAGCTGCAGTGCATCAAACTCTGGCCACATCCTCATCTTGAGGAGACATGACGCCAGGCTCAGTTCGATTTTCTTGTCACAGCAAGAAAGGGTGTCCTCCTTGCCCCTGGCAGCTTGAGTGCGCAGGTGGGTAAAGACCGCCAGTGCTTGTTCCAGATTCTCCTTGCCTCCCCTGAGCTGGAGATGGCGGCCCAAGGCCAGCTCAATGTCTTTGTCGTCACAGGGGGTATCGGGCACACCTCCGGCCGCCTGGGTGCGCAACCGGGTAAAGATGGCCAACGCCTGTTCCATGTGTTTTCCTCCCATTAGCTGGAGATGTCTACCAAGGGCCAGCTCAACCTCCTTGTCATCACAGGGCGTATCCTTGTTCCCGTTTGCAGCCCGGGCGCGCAACCGGGTAAAGATGGTCAGTGCCTGTTCCAGGTTGTCGGTGCCTCCCATCGTGTGGAGCAAGATGCCGAGAGCCATTTCAATACTCCGGTCATTACAGGGCGTGTCCGGCAGGCCCTGGGCGGCTTGCGTGCGCAGCCGGGTCAAGATGGCCAGTGCCTGTTCCATGTTGTTCCTGCCTCCCCTGATCAGGAGATGCCGAGCAAGGATCAATTCTATGGTCTTGTCATCACAGGGGGTGTCTGCTTGTCCCCTGGCGGCCTTTGTGCGCAACCGGGTAAAGATGGTCAGTGCCTGTTCCAGGTTGTCGATGCCTCCCATCGTCTGGAGCAAGAGACCAAGGGCCAGCTCAACAGACTGGTCATTACAGGGCACATCCTCCTTCCCGTCTGCTGCCAGGCTGCGCAACCGGGTAAAGATGGCCAGTGCCGTTTTCAGGTTGTCCAGGCCCCCCATGGTCTGAAGGAGCATGCCGAGCGCCAGTTCAATAGTCTTGTCGTCACAGGGGGTGTTTGCCTGCCCGCCCGCAGCCTGGACGCGCAACCGGGTAAAGATCGCCAGTGCCCGCTCCTGATTGGCTCTCCCTCCCATTTTCTGGAAATGCCGCCCAAGGGCCAGTTCAATGTCCGTGTCATCACAGGGCCTGTTCGCCAAGCCTCCTGCCGCCCGGGTGCGCAGCCGGGTAAAGATGGCCAGCGCCTGCTGTTGGTTGTACACACCCCCCAGGATCTGAAGAAGTCTGCCAAGGGCCAGCTCAATCTCTTTGTCATCACAGGGCGTGTTCGCCAAGCCTCCTGCCGCCCGGGTGCGCAGCCGGGTGAAAATCGCCAACGCCTGTTCCAGATGGCTTCTCCCTCCTATGCTCTGGAAATGCCGGCCAAGGGCCAGCTCAATATCCTTGTCAGCACTACTCTCCCTGCCCTCGGCCGCCTGGGTGCGCAGCCGGGTAAAGATCTCCAGCGCCTGCTGTCGGTTGTCCACACCCCCCATGGTCTGAAGAAGCTTGCCCAAGGCCAGCTCAATGTCTTTGTCATCACAGGGGGTATGGGGCACGCCTCCGGCCGCCCGGGTGCGCAGCCGGGTAAAGATCGCCAGCACCTGCTGTTGGTTGTTCACCGCGTCCATGGTCTGAAGAAGCTTGCCAAGGGCCAGTTCAATCTCCTTGTCATCACAGGGCGTGTTTTCCCGTCCGCCCGCCGCCCGGGTGCGCAGCCGGGTGAAGATGGCCAGCGCTTGCTCCAGATTGTCTCTCCCTCCCATGATCTGGAGATGCCGCCCAAGGGTGAGTTCAATGGCCTTGTCATCACTACTCTCCCTGCCGTTGGCGGCCCGGGTGCGTAACCGGGTAAGGATGGCCAGTGCCTTTTCCAGGTTGTCTTTACCCCCCATCATCTGGAGGTGCCTGCCAAGGCTGAGTGCAATATCTTTGTCCTTGTCCTTGTCCTTGTCCTTGTCCTTGTCCTTGTCCTTGTCCTTGTCCTCGT
>Ga0209022_1002472_pt1 | contig 15221 bp, 14 predicted proteins | sample PinacodermPK_FD_187300 | JGI IMG/M metagenome (GOLD analysis project Ga0209022, IMG submission 187300) | Host-associated microbial community of the marine sponge Aplysina aerophoba from Gulf of Piran - sponge pinacoderm, lysed by proteinase... | ecosystem: Host-associated > Porifera > Sponge >...
CCCACGGAGATCGTGGCTCGAGTAGAGGCTCTGCAGACCGAACTGAAACACGCCAGCAAAGCCCTGGCCGCCAGCAGGGAAGCCCTGGCGCTGGCCAAGGCCGTCGCTTTGATTCCACAGGCCCGATCCCATGGCGAGTTTCAACTGCTGGTGCAGCGTCTGGACGGCGTGGAGCCTGCAGCCCTGCAAACGGCTGGTCAAGCTCTGGTGGACCAGTTGGGTCCTGGGGCAGCGGTGGTGCTGGCTGGGGAATCCTCCCCGGGCAAGGTGAGCCTCGTGGCGGGATTTGGCCCCCAGGTGGTGGCCCGTGGCCTGAAGGCCGGGGCCTTGATTGGCGCCCTGGCCAAAGGGTGTGGCGGTGGTGGGGGCGGGCGCCCCAATCTGGCCCAGGCAGGCGGCCGTCAGCCGGAAAAGATCGACGCGGTTCTGACAGCCGGCCGGGCCCGGTTGGCGCAGGCCCTCGGCCAGAGCCCGCCAGCAGACCCCCCACCGCAGCGCCATACGAGCGCCAAGAGTGCCGGGAAAACGCCGTCTGCCGGATGAGGTACCGGGTGTCGATGCCTGCTTCCGGACGGTGTATTGTGTAATCGGTCACATTTCGACTCATGCTTGCGCGCCCACTCAAGTTTCTGACGGGAGTTGCTTTGCTCGCCACACTGGCTGCCTGTCAAGGGAAGACGCCCAGGATGGGCTCGGCACCGGCCACCTCGCAGGAGGACAAGACGATGATGTCCGGGGAGCAGGCCCATGATCAAACGTCCATGGGTAACCCCATCTTCAGCGGCGCCTTCCGGAAGGGGGAATTCGCTGCTGCCGGCACCTTCCACATCTACAAGGATGGAGAGACAACCAAGCTGCGCCTGAGCGAGGATTTCGCCACCAACCCCGCTGCGCCCGATCTTTATCTGGTCATTGGCAACACCGCCAACCCCATCGCAGACAAAGAACACCCCTATCCCCTGGATAACAGTGAATACGTGACCGTGGCCGAGTTGACGTCAGTCACGGGTGCTCAAGACTATGAATTGCCTGCCGACATGGACCTATCCGAGAACAACTCCGTGATCATCTGGTGCAAGCAGTTCAACGCCACAATGAGCTATGCGCCACTGCAGGCGTTGTAAACTTCTTCCTGTAGGTCGTACATTTCCTCTTGACCGACTGCTCGGGGCATGCTTCAGCAAACACCTGGGCCAGGACAACTGCAAGAGAGTCACGCCAAGGCCCCAAGGATGTACCAACACCCGTATGGTCGACTTGGTGCTCGACAGGTTGGTTGGGTGCCCTGTGATTTCCATGTCGCTGTCAACGCCCCCAGGTGACCTGGCATGCCGAACTACAGTCCAGGACAGGTTGAGGCAGAGTCGGTTCCAACGTTCAACGGGGGTGCTCAAGCATGAGCCTTTGCACCTGCTCGGCGTGGTAGCTGCTGCGGGTCAGGGGCGTGCTGACCACTTGAAGAAATCCCAGAGCTTCGCCGTATTCACGAAAGCGGGCAAAGGTTTCCGGTGGAACAAAGCGGCTGACCGGCAAGTGCTTGGGGCCGGGTGACAGGTATTGGCCAATGGTGACAATGTCCACCTGCCGCTGGCGTAGATCCTCCAGCACCGCCAGCACCTCCCTGTCTTCCTCGCCCAGTCCCACCATCAGACCGGACTTGGTGTAGGTGCGTGGCCAATGGCGACGCACTTCCTCCAGCAGATGCAGGGAGCGCTGATAGCGTCCTTGCGGACGGACCCGACCATAGAGCCGGGGCACAGTTTCCACGTTGTGGTTGAGCACTTCCGGGGCCTTGGCCATGGTCAGGGCAAGGGCCTTGTGGTCGCCACAGAAATCCGGCACCAACAACTCAATGGTGGTGCCGGCGCAACGCTGCCGCACTGCCATGACACAGTTGGCGAACTGTGCAGCTCCTCCGTCCGCCAGGTCATCGCGGTTCACAGAGGTAATCACCACGTGCTTGAGGTTCAGGCGCTGCACTGCCTCCGCCAGGCGCTGGGGTTCGCTGGGGTCCAGTGGACGGGGATGGCGGGCAAAGTCGATGTCGCAATAGGGGCAGGCCCGGGTGCAGTTGGGTCCCATAATGAGGAAGGTGGCTGTCCCTGCGGCAAAGCACTCGCCGATATTGGGGCAACTGGCTTCCTGGCAGACCGTGTTGAGTTGCAAGTCCGCCAGCAGATGGCTGACCGGACCCACCCGCTCCTGTAAGGGCGCCTTGACCCGAAGCCATGGGGGTTTGGCGGATGTTGCGGCTCCTGCTGCTGCAGATAACGGAGAAGGGCTCACCATGGTGGTCTGCTAAGATTGGTTCTATCGGGATGTGGCGCAGTTTGGTAGCGCACGTCGTTCGGGACGACGGGGCCGCAGGTTCAAATCCTGTCATCCCGACTTCACGGTCCTGTCCATGCCATAACCTCTGGGTGTCAGCAGCCATGAGTCCTGGCGTCGGGTTTGACGATTGCCCACCAACACCAGGGTGAGCATATCCACCATGTTGCTCTCGAGTGCCGCAAGGGTGGTGAGGGTAATGCGCTCCTCCGGCCTGGCCAACTGGCGGCAGATGGCCACCGGTGTGCTACCGGAGCGCTCTGCCAACAGGATTCTCCGGGCCTCTTGCAATTGCCGGACCCTCTCCTTGGAACGAGGATTGTAGAGGGCTACCACGAAATCTCCCAGGGCAGCGGCTTGGAGGCGCTGCCGAATGGTGGCCCAGGGGGTGAGTTTGTCACTCAGGCTGATGACGCAAAAATCATGCATCAAAGGCCCACCGAGTCGGGCGGCTGCCATTTGGAGCGCGGAAATGCCAGGATGCACTGCAAAATCGGGACGCTCTTGTTCAGGTAGGTCAAGCCAGCAGGCCAAGGCCGGGCCTGCCAAGCCGTAAATGCCGCTGTCGCCGGAGGAAATGAGGGCCACCCGCTGCCCCTGACAGGCCAGGGCTAATGCGGTTGCGCAACGCTCCTGCTCCTTGCCCAGGACCCCGTCAAGACGCAGTTGATGGGGAAAGCGCAGGGGCTCCAGACGGTTCAGATAGGGTCCGTAGCCCACCCAGGTGGTGGCTGCGGCCAATGCGGATCGGGCTGCAGGCGTCAGTTGATCCAATGCACCCGGACCACTGCCAACCAGATCCAGCGCACCCCGACCGGGCGCCCAGGGATTGGTTGCCAAAGCCACGGCACAAGTCGCGGCACCGGATGCCCGTTCTCCACGGACAACAGTCTTGGGTACCAAAAGCTGGGCGCTTGTTCCAGCAGCAGCAAGCGCAGCCGCCTCCGCCACACTGGGGGTCCCCACCTGCCGGGCCACGATCAGGGATCCGTTGGGCACAGGAATAGCTGCCAACTGTGCTGCGGTGAAGACCTTCAGGGGCCACTGATGGTGTTGGCAGAGCTCCAGCAGGCCGGCCTCGTTACCCTTGCGGTCCAGACTGGCCACCCCCGCCACAGCGGCAGCAGCGAGACCGGCTGACGCCAGGCTCTCCTCCACAACAGCCTCCAGAACCGCTTGCCGGGTGTGGCGCTCACAACCCAGACCCAGCCAGAGCACCGGTGGATGCCAGTGGGCCGTTGCCCCGGTGGCGGAGCGATGGCCGACGTAGAGCCAGGGCTCGCCAGGAGGCAAAGGGCCTGCTGCTGGCTGCAACCGTGCAGCAGCAGCCGTGGCGCGCCAGGACGTGGAGCCACTCTCCTGTACCAGGGCCATGTTTTGTCGCTGAGCAAAGGCTTTCGCCAGCCCATCCCAGTTTCCCAAGCCCCGTTGCCAGCCCAGGCTGGAACCGAAGCAATCCGGAGCCAACTGCCCCGAACCACTGCTGTAGCCGCTGCGCCACACCTGGCCACCGCGGTACGCTGCCATGGCCATCGCCAACTGGTCCCCATGTCGCCCATGGCTCCCCAACAGGGGGATCAGATGACAGCCGCTGCCATCCAGAAGCAACACGGCTGGATCCCGATGTTTATTCCGGAGCAGGGGAGCAAGGCTGCGGATCAAGGCACCGCTGGCCATGGCAGCCACCAGGAGTTGCAGTTGGGGCCAGCGGGTTGCCAGGAAGTGGGCCAAGCCTCGGGAAAACCCGGTCACCCCAAGTCCGGTTGTGGCAGTGGCCAGGGCAGCGGGAGCAGCCACCTCGTCCAGGAAGCCGCCGGCCTGCAAATCCAGAAGAGGCTCCAGACCATGCTGATGAACAGCCACCCCGAGACGCGCCTGGGTCAGCCTGGAAGACGGCATGGAGAACAGTGCAAGTCAGCAGGTCTGTCAGCAGTATGGAGGGCTTGAACCTTTGTAACTGTCATGGGGGTTGGGCTGAGCGTAAAAGCCTATAGTCACCCCAGCGGTCCCCTTTTCAGGGCGTGACTTACCAGTGGCGAAGCAGGCTCTTTCAGTTGTCTTGACTGAGTTGCCCTGTCTGCTTCCTAACCGTGGTGGTGGCCGTCACCATTTCCTCGTTTGGGAATGGTCTTGGCCGGCATCTGTCGGCTTCTCCCGCGAACCCCATCTCAGGGAACGTCTCAATGACCATCAGCCCACCGGAGCGTGGCACAAAAGGCAAGGTCAGTGTTGACAGGGACACCGTGCCCATCGATTTCGATGTGCTCGGCCAACCCGGTCACTTTGACCGTGCATTGAAAAAAGGCCCCCGGACCACAACCTGGGTCTGGAACCTTCATTCTCGTGCCCACGACTTCGACAGTCACACGAGCGATCTGGAAGACATCTCTCGCAAGATCTTCAGTGCTCACTTTGGCCACTTGGCCGTTGTCTTCATCTGGCTGAGCGGCGCCTTCTATCACGGTGCCCGCTTCTCCAATTACTCTGGCTGGCTTGCCGATCCCACCAACGTCAAGCCCTCAGCCCAGGTGGTCTGGCCCATCTTTGGCCAGGAAATTCTCAATGGCGATGTTGGAGCCGGTTTCCACGGCATTCAAATCACGTCCGGCCTGTTCCAAATGTGGCGGGCAGAAGGCTTCACCCAGGAATATGAACTCCTGGTGACAGCCATTGGCGGTTTGGTGGCGGCTGGCTTGATGCTCACCGCTGGTGCGTTCCATTACCACAAGGCAGCACCCAAGCTGGAGTGGTTCCAGAACGTGGAGTCCATGCTCAATCACCACCTGGCTGGTCTCATCGGCCTGGGGTCCTTGGGCTGGGCCGGGCATGTCATCCATGTCTCTCTTCCCGTCAACCAGTTGCTGGACGCCATTGACGCGGGTGATCCCCTCAGCATCAACGGCCAGACCATTGCCACAGTGGCCGACATGCCCCCGGCGCAGGCCTTCATCGACCAAAACGTGATGGGGCAACTGTTCTCCGGATTCAATGCGGGGTTAGCGCCGTTCTTTAGTGGAAACTGGGCTGCCTACAGCGACTTCCTCACCTTCAAGGGAGGGGTGAACCCGGTGACCGGTGGCCTATGGATGACAGATATTGCCCATCACCATCTGGCCATTGCCGTGATGTTCATCATCGCCGGCCACATGTACCGGACCAACTTCGGCATTGGTCACTCCATCAAGGAGATCCTGGAAGGCCAGAAGGGTGATCCCCTACTGTTCCCTGCTTCCCGCGGTCACGATGGACTGTACGAGTTCCTGACCAGGTCCTGGCACGCTCAACTGGCGATCAACCTGGCGCTAACGGGCTCCATCAGCATCGTTGTGGCCCACCACATGTACGCGATGCCGCCCTATCCGTACCTGGCCACGGATTACGCAACGCAATTGTCCTTGTTCACGCACCACATGTGGATCGGCGGCTTCCTGGTGGTGGGTGCAGGAGCCCATGCCGCAATTGCCATGGTGCGGGACTACGATCCAGCCCAAAATCTGGACAACGTTCTGGATCGCGTGCTGAAGGCGCGGGACGCCCTGATCAGTCACCTGAATTGGGTGTGCATCTGGCTGGGCTTCCACAGCTTCGGGCTCTATGTCCACAACGACACCATGCGCGCCTGGGGTCGTCCCCAGGACATGTTTAGCGATACAGGTATCCAGTTGCAGCCCATCTTTGCCCAGTGGGTACAGCAGGTTAATTCTTCTCTCAGCGTGGCAGCTACCGCGCCTAACGCCCTCTCCGGCGTCAGCGAGGTGTTCAACGGCTCCATGGTGGCCGTTGGCGAGAAGGTTGCCGTGGCTCCCATTCCTTTGGGCACGGCGGATTTCCTGGTCCACCACATTCATGCCTTCACCATCCATGTGACGGTATTGATCCTGCTGAAAGGCGTTCTTTTCGCACGCAACTCCCGCCTGGTTCCCGACAAGGCCAACCTGGGCTTTGCGTTCCCCTGTGACGGCCCCGGCCGTGGGGGCACCTGCCAGGTATCAGCTTGGGATCACGTGTTCCTGGGCCTGTTCTGGATGTACAACTCCATCTCCATCGTGATCTTCCACTTCAGTTGGAAGATGCAGAGCGACGTGTGGGGTTCCGTGCTTCCCGACGGCACCGTTCAGCACATCACCAACGGTAACTTTGCCCAAAGCGCCATCACCATCAACGGCTGGTTGCGCGACTTCCTCTGGGCACAAGCCACTCAGGTGCTCAACAGCTATGGCTCCTCCAGCAGTGCCTACGGCTTGATGTTCCTGGCATCGCACTTTATCTGGGCCTTTAGCTTGATGTTCCTGTTTAGTGGCCGCGGCTACTGGCAAGAGCTGATCGAGTCCATTGTTTGGGCTCACAACAAGCTCAAGGTGGCTCCGTCCATTCAGCCCCGTGCCTTGAGTATCACCCAAGGCCGAGCTGTGGGTGTTGCCCACTATCTCCTGGGTGGTATCGGTACCACTTGGGCCTTCTTCCTCGCCCGCAGTCTTGCGGTCGGCTGACCCTTCTTCCTCGACCTTACCAATGGCAACGAAATTTCCTTCGTTTAGCCAGGGTCTGGCGCAGGACCCGACGACCCGTCGTATCTGGTACGGGATCGCCACGGCTCACGACTTCGAGAGCCACGACGGAATGACGGAGGAGCGTCTCTACGAGAAGCTCTTCGCCACCCATTTCGGTCACTTGGCCATCATTGGCCTCTGGGTTTCGGGCAACCTGTTCCATGTCGCCTGGCAAGGCAACTTCGAGCAGTGGGTCGCTGATCCGCTGCATGTGCGTCCCATCGCCCACGCGATCTGGGATCCTCAATTTGGTCAAGGAGCCATCGATGCCTTCACACAGGCCGGTGCCTCCTCTCCTGTTAACATCGCCTATTCCGGTGTTTACCACTGGTGGTACACCATCGGCATGCGCACCAACCTGGAGCTCTACCAGGGATCACTGTTTATGCTGATCCTCTCTGCGTGGGCCCTGTTCGCAGGTTGGCTCCACCTACAGCCCAAGTTCCGCCCTTCACTGGCTTGGTTCAAAAATGCCGAAGCCCGGCTGAATCACCACCTGGCGGTTCTCTTTGGCTTTAGCTCCATCGCCTGGACCGGTCACCTGGTCCACGTGGCCATTCCCGAGGCCAGAGGGCAGCACGTTGGTTGGGATAACTTCCTCTCCACCCTGCCTCACCCTGCTGGTTTGGGACCGTTCTTCACCGGCAACTGGGGGGTCTACGCTCAGAATCCCGACACTTTGGGTCAGGTCTTCGGAACCTCCGAAGGGGCTGGCACCGCCATCCTCACGTTCCTTGGTGGATTCCATCCCCAGACGGAATCCCTCTGGCTGACGGACATTGCCCACCATCATTTGGCCATTGGGGTGATCTTCGTGATTGCTGGCCACATGTACCGTACCAACTTCGGGATCGGCCACTCCATCAAGGACATCCTGGAGGCCCACAATCCTCCTTCGGGCACACCGGGAGACCTGGGTGCAGGCCACAAGGGCATTTTTGAGACTTTGAACAACTCTCTGCATATGGAGTTGGGTCTTGCCCTGGCTGGTCTGGGGGTCATTACCAGCCTGGTGGCACAGCATATGTATGCCATGCCGTCCTATGCCTTCATTGCCAAGGATTACACGACGCAGGCTGCTCTCTATACGCACCATCAATACATTGCCATCTTCCTGATGTGCGGTGCTTTTGCCCATGGAGCCATCTTCTTCATACGGGACTACGACCCAGCCGCCAACAGGAACAACGTTCTAGCGCGGATGCTGGAGCATAAAGAGGCTTTGATCAGCCACTTGAGCTGGGTGTCTCTGTTCCTGGGCTTCCACACCTTGGGGCTTTATGTCCACAATGACGTGGTGGTGGCTTTTGGCACGCCCGAGAAGCAAATTCTGGTGGAGCCTGTCTTTGCCCAGTTCATTCAGGCCTCCCATGGCAAGGTGATGTATGGGTTTGATGTGCTCTTGGCGAATGCCAACAGCGCTGCCACCATGGCCAGCCAAAACATCCCTGGTCCTCACTATTGGCTGGATGCCATCAATGGCAACACCGATGTGTTCCTCCCCATTGGTCCTGGTGACTTTCTGGTTCACCATGCCATTGCCCTGGGTCTGCACACCACCACACTGATCCTGGTGAAGGGTGCCCTGGATGCCCGTGGCTCCAAGCTGATGCCCGACAAGAAGGACTTCGGTTACTCCTTCCCCTGCGATGGCCCTGGACGGGGTGGTACCTGTGACATCTCCGCCTGGGATTCCTTCTATCTGGCGCTCTTCTGGGCACTGAATACCGTCGCCTGGACTACCTTCTACTGGCATTGGAAGCATTTGGCCATATGGCAGGGCAATGTGGCTCAGTTCAATGAGTCCAGCACCTACCTCATGGGCTGGTTCCGGGATTACCTGTGGTTGAACAGTTCCCAGTTGATTAACGGCTACAACCCGTTTGGAGTCAACAACCTGTCGATTTGGGCTTGGATCTTCCTGCTGGCTCACCTGGCCTGGGCAGTTGGATTCATGTTCCTCATTTCCTGGCGTGGCTACTGGCAGGAGTTGATTGAGACCATCGTTTGGGCCCACCAGCGCACTCCACTGGCGAACCTGGTTGGCTGGCGCGACAAGCCCGTGGCCCTGTCCATTGTGCAGGCACGTCTTGTTGGTCTAACCCACTTCACCGTTGGGTTCTTTCTCACCTACGCGGCCTTCCTCATCGCCTCTACATCGAGCAGGTTTGGCTAAGGGTGTCCCCCAAAGCCCTCTTTGTTCCCTGAGATGTTGGCCCTCGCTTTGCGAGGGCTTTTTTGTGGCCACCCTGCAGGCAGAGTGTGACTTTCAGCTTGATCCCCAAGTGTCCCTGGGCACCTCACTGGCAAGTAGTAGCCACTGGCTGGCAGCCATCAGGGGAATGGGATCAGCAGCATCCTCAGCGGCGGCTTGGTTGATCGCTGCCACAAAGCGGGCTTGAACAGCGGCCACTTCCTCATCGGTAACGGCTTTCCACTTCTGCCGGGAGCGCCAGCGGATCAGCACATAGGCTTGCTCTTCCTGGGGGTCCCAGTACAGATCCCGACCCAAATAGCCCTGCTGCTGTTCCAGCCATGGCTTCCACACCTCAACCTCAGCGTTTAACCAGGCATCGTGAAGGGTGGTGGGTACCGCCAGGCGCAGCATCTCTACCATGACCGGCTCCTGTGCTTTGGGCCGATCAGCAGCCGGTGTGGATGGCGTCCCACCGACCCGCCCTGGGAACAAGACCAATAAAGCCAGACAACAGGCCAACAGGGCGAAAAAACGTGGAGACATTGTTTCCTGCAGGATCTACACACTGTCCTTCTAGCCAAGTCTCGGTATCGTTGTCTCCCCTGGTCTGGTAGAACTCCAGGGTAGGCCTGCTTGCTTACCATTTGAGGAGCAGGATGTCGAGCGGGATGATTCACGTAATCTTGAAAGGGCTACGGTGGGTGGATGCGCCGGCCGCCTACAGACCCCACAAAAACTTCTATAACCGTTTACGCTGCTGGCCCCCCAAGGGAGGATGCTTCACCTGATCTGACTCAGTTGATACGATCCACCAGCAGTAGTGCAAAAGGTTTTGATGAATAGGAAACCACCCAACTTAGCCTGTGATGGTAACGGTCGTCTGCGGCGGCTTTATCTCCGCGAAGAGCAAGGCAGCGACTCCCGTGGTGCGATGGATTACCGAAGGACTTGATAGCAAAGCTCACGGTCACAAGCTTTCTTCTGGTGACAATGCTTTTTTCGGGAAGGGGCATATGCAAGCACAAGCAGATCCCTTGACCTCGGTCCCGGATTACGTCAATTTTCATAGCCTGGAAGCCCATAACGGTAGCGCACAATATGCTTTAAACTGCCCCTCCTGGTAAAGATATCCCCTGATGATATCAATACACCTGATAAAGATGGCAACACTCCCCTACATTTAGCTATCCTGAGGGGAGATACGGAGATGCTCTACAGCCTGCTTGACGCTGGAGCAGTTTCTGAAACGGATGGAGGTGCTGATACCGCGGGAGAAGCTGCTGGAGCAGATCAGGCCGTGCTACCCAGTGCTGGTAAGGGGGAAAGTGCCCTACCCGCTGAAGTGGATGTTGCGAGTGCATTGTGTCCAACTCTTCTACAACGTCGGTGATCCGGGTATGGAGGACATGCTCCACGAGATTGAGAGCGTGGGCCGCTTTAAAGGAACTGTGTGGATGCCAGCATCATTGCGGCGCCAGCACCGAGGAAGAACCGGAAAGGAGAACATGATCCCGAGATGAAACAGAGTAAGAAGGGGAACCAGTGGCACTTCGGCATGAAGCTGCATATGGGAATGGATGATCCAACGGGGAGATTCGTGTCCGGGGTGATGCAGGTTATCAGGGGATTGAGAAGGGCCAAGCCCATAAGGATCGCAAGGTGGCCTGGCATATTGCCATGGGGCTTGGCCAACGCAGGACATGAGCCAGAGACCAATTGGAGAGGCTGATGGAAGAGTGAAAGACTAGTGTGATGGCAAAGGTGGACCACCTGTTTCCCTATGTGAAGCAGATGTTTGGCGCCAGCAAGGTGCGCTATCGAAGCCTGGCGAAGAACGAGAATCGGCTGGCCCTGCTGCTTGGATTTGCCAATCTGCTGCGTGCTCGGTCTTGTATGGCGTGAGTCTCATAGGATTGGTGTGTCTGATGAACACCAATCAGACGGAAATCCAACGATTTAGCAAGAGTTTAGCCTATTTCCCGACTATTTCCGGGCACCTTGGGACAGTTTTGACTGGCCTATCCCGCTCATCGTCATACAAACTCCTCTATAAAATATCTTTGCAGCCTAATTCAGAAGTTCCTTTGCAATTAAAGTTAGAAAGAATTGCATAGAATTTATTGAAAGACTGATCAAATTCGACACTGATCTTGACATAATAGTCCAGATTTTCACGGAAGCTTTGCAAGATACACTCTGCCGCAACAGAAAAGCTTCTTAAAGACACCTCGGAAAATCCTCCTTTCCCTGCGTGAGAAAGCTTGCCTACTTATGCATATCCTCTCGGAGACTGGCTTTCTCGTGGTGAGAGGGTTATCCAGTCTTTCCTCAAGTATTTTGGTGAATTAACCGAAGGTAAGATTATCTTAAGGCTTGCACGACACAAGTGTTGGAGGGCTTGCAGCCTGGGCATTTTGCTATGTGAGCTCCCTGATGCCCTACTGGTTTGGCATCCAGAGTTGCTGGCGGCGGGTGATCAGTGTGACTGCCACCAGAGCCAGCAGAACCCCGATCCACTGGCTCGTCTCCAGGTGCTCATCCTGCACCAGCCAGCCGCAGGCCAGGGCAAACACCGGTGTCAGGAAGGTGAGTGCCGTGAACCCTGTCAGTTCTCTCCGTGTCACAAACCAGAAGAACAATCCATAGCCCAGAGCTGTACCGCCACCGCTGGCATAGGCCATGAGCCACCAGTCCTGGGGAAGCAACGTCTGCAGCGCAGAACCCTGCCATGCACTGATCCCCAGCAAGGGCAATCCACCTAGTAGGAGGTGCCAGGCTGTCACGCTGAGCACATGGGATTGGCGGGCTGCAAAGCGACACAGCACAGCGCCACAGGCCATGGACATGGCGGAACCCAGCAGCAGGGCCACGCCCCCATTCCAAGGCAAGCCGCCCAAAGCTGGTCCTTGGAGCCAAAGGTTTTGCAACAAGGGCTCAGGCAGTCCCAGGCAGGCCACGCCCCCCAGCCCCATCAACAGGCCCAACCAGCCAACAGGGTTAATGGCTTCGCCAAACACCTGGCGGGCCAGGAGGGCTACCAGCAGAGGCTGAGTGTCGATCAATACGGAACCGAGTCCTGCACCTGTCGTCTGCAGGCCGGTACTGAGTAAGCCCTGGGCACAGCTCACATCCACAAGGGAGAACAGGGCCAACCATCCCCAATCCTCACGGGCCACCACCAGGGAGATGCCTGCAATCGGCAACACCATCATCATGCCGAGGGCCGCTGGCAAGATACGTAAACAGGCCACAGTCCAGGGATCCACATGGCCGAGTACCAGCTTCATCGCCACCATGGAACTGCCCCATAGCGCAAAGGGCAGAACCATCAGAATCCAACGTTGGCGCATGACGGAGTGAAGTGGAGAGGGCCTCCTGTGCGCACCGGCGGCAGGGGAACATGTTCTCGCCAGAGCCTAGGGCGTGTGGTCAGCGGCCCGGTGCTTTAACACTGTTCGTGGTGACTACCCCCAGAACAAACCGTAGGATCATCCCGTCTGAAGGTTTCTTCCATGTCCTGGCTTCGGCCCTGGCGCTACTGCAAACGGCGACAGATCGCGCGCATTGAACTCCGCGGTCCCATCACAGCCAGCACCCGCGCCGTTGTTCTCAAGTTGCTGAAGCGGGTTGAAACCTGCGAGTTCCCCGCTCTGGTGCTGCGCATCGACAGCCCCGGAGGCACTGTGGGGGACAGCCAGGAAATTCACCAGTCCTTGCGTCGTCTCCAACAGCAGCATGGCTGCCACGTGGTGGCCAGCTACGGCAATATTTCCGCGTCTGGTGGTGTCTATGTGGGGGTTGCGGCAAAGGAGGTGGTGGCCAATCCCGGAACCATCACCGGCAGTATTGGGGTCATTCTGCGGGGCAGCAACATTTCCGAGCTTTTGCAACGCTTGGGGGTACGCTTTGAAACCGTCAAGAGCGGCCCTTTCAAGGACATCTTGTCCCCGGATCGGCCCCTCGGCGATGCAGAACGCCGGCTTTTGCAGGATCTGATCGACTCCAGCTATCGTCAGTTTGTGGAGGCTGTTGCGCAGGGCCGTGGTCTCGACCAGGAAACGGTGAGAACCTTTGCGGACGGCCGTGTTTTTACCGGAGCCCAGGCGAAGGAATTGGGCTTGGTGGATCACCTGGGGGACGAGGATTTGGCACGGCGCCGGGCAGCCACCCTGGCAGGGCTGGACCCCGACAAGGCTCGCCTGGTCAAACTTGAGGATCGCCCGAAGGGATTGCGGCGACTCCTGCCCAGTTCCGGGCTGCTCAGCTGTCTGAGTCGAGAACTGGAGTTGGAACTTCTCCATGGCTCCAGCACCCTATGGCTGCACCGTCCATGACTGATCCATCCTTAGACCAACTGGTGGCGTGGCGTGGCGCCACCACAGCCACTGAAAACACCGCTGCGGCCATTCACCAAGCCGTATCGGAACTCCTCGATGCCCTGGTCACACGCAACCAACTCCAGCCCCACAACCTGATTTCCATGATTTTCTCGGTGACGGCAGATTTGGATGCCCTGTTTCCAGCATCCGTGGCGCGACACCGGCCAGGTTGGCAGGCAATCGCTCTGCTGGACACGCAGCAAATGTACGTACCCGGCGATCTGAGCCGCTGCATCCGCCTCTTTGCCCACGGCTGGTTACCCAAGGGGCGGGTTCCAGAACACCCTTACTTGCGCAGGGCTGTGTCCTTGCGTCCGGATCGCCAATGAAGATGGCAGGGGCATACGCAACAACACCAGCGGAGCCACGACCAGACAAGTACTTGCAGAAATCTGCCCTGAACGCAAGTGCGTCAGCGGATTTTGCGTGGGCATGCGATGCTGTATCCGCCTTGTTTCTTTGCAGACCTAACCCAGACCAGGGCCTGGATGCATCGCCAGCAGGTGGCCAGGGCGGTGGTCAGGTGGCACGGCAAGTCGTTGAAGCGGTAAGCCACCCACTCAGGTCTTGACATCTCCGGCGCAATTGGCCAAACTGATGGCGAGACGTAGGCCATGGCTTACCCTCTTTCCGAGGCCCGTGCTTGAGCGCGGGCTTTCGTGTTCTTGTGCGGGGCCTTCCGTGACCTACTTCGCCTACCTCGATGAATTCGGCCACATCGGTCTTTACGTCAGCAAGCAAGATCACAAATTCAAAGAAAGCCCGGTGTTCGGCCTGGCGGGCTTCATGCTGCCCTCCGATCAAGTACGGGGGTTTGGCACCTGGTTTTTCCAACGTAAATGCGAGCTTCTCTCATGGGAGATCCAACGGTCCGAGAAACACCGGGCCCAGTGGGAAAAGAAGGGATCCAGCCTTTACACAGTTCAAAATGTTAAGAAATACCCGCAAGTCAGACAGTTCACGAACCGACTGTTCAAGAAAATCAACATCCTAGGCGGCTTCGTCTTCTATGTCGGGTTGCGCAAGACGGAGCCGCCAGATTCCCATGAGCCGAAGGGACTCTACAAAGCAATCCTTGGCGAGGCCATCAAGCGGATTGACCAATTCTGTGAAAGTGACTGCAACCCGCCCCAAAACTTCATCCTGGTTCTCGATCAGCATCAGGAGCGGTCAGAACTCATCACCAGGACCGCACAAATCATGTATGGGCCTGAGGAGCCGAGACGTCGTCTTATTGAGCCGCTGTTCCAGGGGGAAAGCCACCGCTATCAAACCCTGCAAGCAGCCGATTGGATTGCCGGATTGGTGGGGCGTCTTGGGGCCTACTGGGCTGACTCGACCGCTTACCGTGAAAACCAGGTATTCTGTAAGTACTTCCAGCACCGCCTCAACGAGGTCAGTCGCAGGAGTAACATACGTTTAGGTTCGGGACGGAGGCGTGGCCGTGGGGCCGGTTGGACTGATTGACCAGATGGCTGATCCTGGCTACAAAGTCGGACCTGGATGCCCTCTTTCCAGTCTCTGTGGCACGACAGTGTCCAGATTGTGAAGGGATCGCTCTTCTGGACACGCAGCAAATGCATATACCGGGTGACCTGAGTCACCGCATCCGCCTCTTTGCCCATGGCTGGCCACCCAAGGGGCGGTTTCTGGAGCATCCTTATCTGCGGGGGTCTGTTCCCTTGCGTCCGGATCGCCAATGAACAGGGCGGCGGATTACACAAGCTTGGCGATCAGCAGGTAAAGTGCTTGCCCATTGGGCACACA
>Ga0209022_1002492_pt1 | contig 15093 bp, 10 predicted proteins | sample PinacodermPK_FD_187300 | JGI IMG/M metagenome (GOLD analysis project Ga0209022, IMG submission 187300) | Host-associated microbial community of the marine sponge Aplysina aerophoba from Gulf of Piran - sponge pinacoderm, lysed by proteinase... | ecosystem: Host-associated > Porifera > Sponge >...
GGGGGAGCCATAGGTCTATGAAGTGTAACCGGCCTCTACCATAATCGTGTTGCACTCTTCAATCATCTGTTCAACCGCTTCCTCCGGCTCCAGCTCCTGCAGAATTGCCGCCTCCAGGATTGGCTTGATCACGGCGTCCAAGGCGCTCTGCTGGATGTATACCAGCGGCGTGCCCGACGCTGACGCATGCGGGACCATGTTCAGAACTGGAAGCTCCTGCAGCGCGGCCTGGTATTCCGGTGTTTCGTAGAAGTCCTTGCGCGGGGCCAGCCAGCTGCCGATCGCGAAGCGCTCCAACATCCAGCCCAGCCCGCACCAGAACTCCAGGAAGGCCCAACCGGCATCCTTATTGGGCGACTTGGTCGGCACAACCAGCATGTTGTTCCAGTGGGCCGTGCCCTGCTTTCCGCCGTCCACCGGCGCCGACGGCCACAGCATCGTGAACCAGTTCAATTCCGGCAGATCATTGGTCAGGGGCCCATATTTCCAGGGGCCGGAACTCGCCATCGCAGTCTTTCCCTGCTGGAACTGCGCCCAGTCCTGGCGTTCAGGCGCGATCGGCTGGGAGACCTGGTGTACGTGCAACATGTCCAGGAACCATTTCAACCCGTTCACCGCCGCATTTTTCTCATTGAACCCAACGCCATTTTCGATGCCGGCGTCGTTCTTGGAATAGAAGCCGACGTTGTGGGTACTGGCCCACACGCTCAGGGTTTGGGCGGTCGGTGTGCCGACGAGGAAACCCGACTGAACAACTTCATCGCCGTCACGCTTGGTCAACTCCTTGGCAGCGTCGGTGAAGTCCGCCCAGTCCCATGTAGCGATCTCGTCGGGGTCGGTTGTAACGCCGGCCTCGTCAAAGAGATCGGTGTTGAAGAAGATCTGGTTGCTGTCCGGGCCTTCGCCCAGTACGCCGTACTGCGCAGGGCCCTTTGTCGCCTGCAGCAAGGCGCCGTCCAGGAAGTTTTCGGGCGCCAGGTCCGGCGTTATTTCGATCGAGGGTGTCAGATCCAGCAGCGCACCCCTGTCATAGAAGTCACGCCCCCAGTATACCGAGCTGTGCATGACATCGGGTGTGTCGTCGGCCGCATGGGCCGCCAGGAATTTTACGAAATACTCGCCGAAAGGAACGTTCTGATAGTTCAGTTCCAGTTCTGGATTCGACTCTCCCAGGGCAACCGGCAAGCGGTCGAACAGCGCTTTGCTGGTCTCATTGGCGGCCGGGCCCCACCAGTCCCAATAGGTAATCGTCTGTTGGGCCATGGAGGGTTCATCCCCTGCCATATCCCCGGATGCCGCCGGCGCCGGTCCACACGCCGCCAACGCGCTTGCGCCGATTCCGGAAAGGGCTGTAACTGCAGACAGCCTCAGAAAATCACGCCGACTTACCCGACTTCTTAGCTCTTTCATGCCTTTCTCCTTTTGAATGGAAAACCAGAAATCTCCTGCTGTTGGCGAGCAAAAATCGAAATCCTCTACGTTGCTATGTAGACAGTGGGAACGCTGAGACTGACAAAGTTGCTGCTTACGAACATCGGCCAGCCCAGTCGTTCGGGTGAAACGGTTCGTCAATGGGGAGGCATCTGTGCTGAAGTTGCCGGCAGTGTATCAAAGTATCATTGGACTGTCAAAGAAAAAAACCTATACCTTATGTGCCCTGTGAGGGTCACGCGGGTGGACTCTGTCGGCCCTTTACACGCTTCGAATGCATCATTTCCAAATAGAAATCACTGGGGCGCTCCCGATCTCCAATAGCATTGACACCCATTCTGTTCTATATTACAGTCACAAATGCCCGTCAGCGGCTCATGACAGGTTTCCGACCACCCCAATTTCAGTGCAGACGGCTTGTCAGCGAAAGAGAGAAACGATGAGCGCAGCAACATTGGCAAGCAGTATCGAGAGGCAGGCCACCACCCCCGGACCCCGCACGGTGGAGGAGCTCGACCTGCTGCTCTCGGAACCCTCCCCCGCCGCTCTTGCCGCCCTCGACAAGCTGGACTCGGACCTGGTCATCCTCGGCGTCAGCGGCAAGATGGGCCCCACGCTGGCGCGGATGGCCGTGCGCGCCCTCGATCAGCTCAACTCGCCCCATCGCGTCTATGGCGTGGCCCGCTTCAGCCAGCCTGGGACGCGCGACCAGTTGGAGGAGTGGGGCGTGCAAACGATCACGTGCGACCTGCTGGACCGGTCGCAGCTGGCTTCGCTGCCCGACAGCGGCAGCGTGATCTATATGGCCGGTCAGAAGTTCGGCACGACCGGCAACCAGCACATGACCTGGGGCATCAACACCTACCTGCCGGCGCTGGCCTGCGAGCGGTATCTGAACGCCCGCATCGTCGCCTTCTCCACCGGCAATGTCTATCCGCTCGTGCCCGTCGTCGAAGGCGGCCCCCTTGAAGACGACCCTTTGGATCCGGTCGGGGAGTACGCCATGTCCTGCCTGGGGCGCGAGCGCATCTTCGACTATTTTTCGCGGCGGCACGGCCTGCGCTGCGCCATCGTCCGCCTCAACTATGCGGTCGAAATGCGCTACGGCGTTCTCGTGGACATTGCTCGCAGCGTGTATGCGGAGCAGCCCGTTGGCCTCGACATGGGCGCCGCCAATGTAATCTGGCAAGGGGACGCCAACGCCCAGGCCATCGCCCTGCTCGACCACTGCGCCGCGCCGCCCTTTGTGCTCAACGTCACCGGGCCGGAGACGGTCTCGGTGCGACGCGTGGCGCAGATTCTGGGCGGCATGTTCGGCAAGGAACCATGTTTCAGCGGCGAGGAGGCGCCGACGGCGCTGCTCAACAACGCGGCCAAGTCGGCGCGGCTTTTCGGCTACCCGCGCGTCTCGCTGCACCAGATGCTGCAGTGGATCGCCGATTGGGTGCAGAACGACGGCGCATCGCTGGATAAACCGACCCATTTCGAGACGCGCGACGGGAGCTTCTGATGGCCCAGACTCTGGCTGAGCTGAGACAACATCTGGCCAACGGGCAGGTGATCCCGGCCCACCCGCTCGCCCTGACTGCCGACCTCAAGCTGGATGAGCGGCGCCAGCGCGCGCTGACCCGCTACTACTGCGCGGCCGGCGCCGGCGGCGTGGCGGTGGGCGTGCATACGACCCAGTTCGAGCTGCATCAGCCGGAGTACGGTCTGCTGGAGCCGGTGTTGGAGCTAGCGTCCGAGACTGTGGACGAGCAGTTGCAGCAGGACCCCCGCCCCTTCGTCAAGGTAGCGGGTATCCTGGGCGACACACAGCAGGCGGTGCGCGAAGCCGAGACTGCCCTGGCGCACGGCTACGACGCGGGACTGCTGAGCCTGCGAGCGCTAGCAGAGGCATCGCCATCGGAGCTTATCGAACACTGCCGTTGCGTGGCGGAGGTGATCCCGGTATTCGGCTTTTATTTGCAGACCGCGGTGGGCGGTCAGGTGCTGCCCTACCGCTTCTGGCGCGAGTTCGTGGAGATTGAGTACGTCGTCGCCATCAAGGTCGCGCCGTTTGACCGGTACAAGACGCTGGATGTGGTGCGCGCGGTGGCGGAGTCATGCCGGAGCGGAGAGATCGCCCTTTACACAGGCAACGACGACAATATCGTCGCGGACCTGCTCACCGAGTTCAGCTTTGGCGGGCAAGAGACGGATGCGCCGCCGTTGCGTATCGTCGGCGGGCTGCTCGGGCAGTGGGCTGTGTGGACGCGGGAGGCGGTCGCCATGTTGCAGGCGGTCCGCGACCAGAGCACAGCCGGCAGGCTCGACTACGGGCACTGGCTCACCTACAACGCGCAGATGACGGACGCCAACGCGGCGGTGTTTGACAGCGCCCACGACTTCCATGGGTGTATTTCGGGCGTGCATGAGGTGCTGCGGCGGCAGGGGTTGATGCAGGGGACCTGGTGCTTCAACCCGCAGGAGAGCCTCTCTCCCGGCCAGTGCGAGGAGTTGGACCGCGTCTGCCGCGCCTATCCCCACCTGACCGACGACGAATTCGTGGCCGAAAACCTCGACGAATGGATGCGTTGACCGCACCAACGCTCAGCCTTCATTCACTCCATCCTATTCCGCACCCTGGCCGCCACCGAAAACTGGAAACTAACCCATGCTGAAAATCGGAATCGCCGACCTCGATACCTCGCACCCGGGCCGCTGGGTTCCGATTCTGCAGGAGTGGGACAATGTGGCGGTTGTGGCCTGCTGGGACGGCGGCAGCGTGCGTCCGTCGGGCTATGCCGAGCAGTTCGCGGCCGAGCACAACATCCCGGAAGTCGTGCCCGCGCTGGCGGACTTGATCCCGCTGGTGGATGTGGTCTTTGTTCAGAGTTGCAACTGGGACCTGCACGCGGAACGCGTCAGGCCGTTTGTCGAGGCCGGCAAGGGTGTCTATATCGACAAGCCTCTGGCCGGGAACGCGGCTGATCTGCTACAACTGAAGGCGTGGGCGGCGCAGGGCGCGGACATCATCGGCGGTTCCTCGCTGCGCTGCTGTGAGGAGGTCAAGCGGATCCATGGGCAGACCCAGGGGAGCGACCTCTACACCATTTTTGCCAGCGGGCCGAACGACTTTTTCAACTACGGCATCCACGTAATCGAGATGGTCCAGGGCGCAATCGGGCTGACCCGCAGCACGCCTGCCGTCGCGGTCACGTATCTCGGGAGCCGCGACTCAGTGCGGCTTCTCGTCGATTACCAGGACGGCCTGCAGGCGGTGCTCGAACTGCAAGCCGCTGCCGGTTTTTCTCTTGCCGTCAGCGCCGCCAACGGCCACTGGTCGGCGACCGTCCAGAGCGACTTCTACCGCGCGCTCCTGCAGAACGTGGTCGCCCACTTCCGCGGCGAGAGTCCTTTCCCCGCCGGCATCGACATGCTGTGCGAGGCGGTGATGGTCCTGCTGGCCGGTCGCGAGAGCATGCGCCGCGGGCGGCTCGCTCCTGTTCGCATCGACGAGCTCGCCGCGGACGCGCCCGGTTTTGACGGCCACAGCTTCACCGCCGACTATCGCGCCAGCGTGGGCTGACTCAGCGTATCAACTGCGCATACCCCAGACACTGATCGCCTTCTCAACGAAGGCTGGAATTCCAATCTGTTGCCGTATCTCGTCGACATCCACATCAGCGTAGACCGCCCCATCCCGCAACGCCAGCGCGGAGGCCACACCCGCAGCCTCCCCCAGTGCCATCATCGTGCGCGACAGCCGGCATGAAGAGGCGGCAATGTGTGAGAAGGATGCCCCGCGCGACGCAGCGATCAGATTGTCATACTCATTGGGCAGAAGACAGCTGTAGGGGATGCCATAGGGCTGCTCCAACTCCTTGAGATTGGACCCTCTGACATTGCGCTCGCCGTGCGTATCCAGCGGATGGTCGGCCACGGCAATGATCTCCTCCTGCCGCGACTGGCGCAGAAGACCGGCGCGCACGTCCTGTTCACGCAGCACATAGCGGCCAACCAGCCGGTGCGATTCGCGGATGCCCACCAGCGGAAACATGCTCTTGAAACGGTAGCGATCAAAGCCGTAGTCGGTCTGCATGCGCCGCCAGTGCGCATGCATGCGCGCCTGGCCGATCGCCTGTGCCTGGGGGTAGGGCATACTGTGGAACTCCGCGCCTTCCATGGTGGGCAGCACGTTGATGCACAGATCGCCATTGGGATACTCGGTAACATGGGCGGCCGGCCTGTGCGTAGCCAGCCATTCCTGGATCGCGGGCGCGCGGGCCGCGGGCGGCAGCTCATCCACTCCCGCTTCGTCGGCCGGCGTCACCCGAAAAACCTGCGAGATACCATTGACAATCGGGGACGCGCTGTCGGGGGCCGACGGCTCCTGGTAGCGATCATGCTCTTCTTCGCCAAAAGCCATACCGCACTCGGCCGCCCGCGCCAGGTGGCAGCCGCCGGAGCAGTCGATAAAGAGCTTGCTGCGTACCGTATAGGGGCGGGAGCCGTCGAGCGGTTGGGCGGTGATGGAGACGATCCGGTTGCCCTGCACGCTGACATCGGTAAAGCGGGTGCGGTAGCGGATATCGACGCCGGCTTCGCGCAGCATCGCGTCCATGGCCTCGGCCATGACGTCCGGCTCGAAGTGGACGCGGCGCACCTGCGGTTTGGGCAGTCCGGCGCGGCGCAGCGAGCTTTCATAGGGGCTGTCCGGGTCGATGCGCGAGAAGCCGTAGGGCTCCTCCTTGCTCGAAAGGTGGACCGTCCTGCCCACGCCGATCGCGTTCGGGCTCAGGCGCGCAGCCAGCTCGTAATGCACGCCCGGCCCGCCGATCCCCGGCTCCCAGTTGTTGACGCCGCCCACGGTGGAGGTGCCGCCCAGTTGCGCCATGCTGTCGAGCAGGAGAATGCGTGCGTTTGGGTCGGCGCGCGCGGCGCGTATCGCGGCGCCAAAGCCGCCCGAACCGCCGCCTACTATCAGAATATCAGTCTCTATCATGTCAGTCCCCAGTTGCCAATGACCAGTGGCCTGGTATTTCACAGGCCACTGGTTACTATCTACTACCCACTTTGCACTAACCCACTGTCCTCTGCAGTCTACTCCAGCCCATCATCCGGGCTCATGATGGCCGCGGCCATCGCGTTGATCGTGTCGATATCGTTGAGGGCATTGACAGCTTCGGTCACCCCAGCCAGGTTGTTTGCCTCCAACGCGGCCAGGAAACTTTCAAACTCCTCATCGATATCCAGATCCGGGTTCAGGACGACCCTGGCTGCGAACTCATTGGCCAGACTTTGCAGCGCCCCCAGGTCGTTCAGAATGGTGGGGTCATCGCGATTGACCAGATAGTTGATATGCCGTTTTTCCTCCAGGGCTTCCTTCAGAACGCCCTGCACATAGCCCATCATTTCGTCGGAGACATCGATCCACTTCACATTGTCGCGCTGGTAATCGAAGTAGGCCGGCGGCTCATTCTTGAACAGATAGTCGCGCGAGTACAGGTCGTATTGCGGATTGTCGTTCAGGATCGCATCGCGGCCGCGCGTCACGGGGACGCCGTCGACCAGGTCATAGGTGATGCCCTCGACACCCACCGTCATCAGCTCCCAGCCTTCGGTATATTGCCAGTTGACGACGCGGAAGAAGGCATCGGCCTCGGCGGCGGTGGCCGCGATCGTCAGAGCGGTTCCGGTGCTCTGCGCGTTGGGCACGACCATCGGTCCGCTCGAGATACCGGTTGGACCGGTCAGGCTGCAGATGTAACCGGTGTCGGCATTGGCATCAGGATGGGCGTTGCGGATGGCCTCCAGGCGGAAATGCTGGAAACGCGGCCAGTCGGAGGTGACAGCTGTATTGCCGGCGTAGAATTTGAACAGCCCGCGGTCGGTGGCGACCATGAAGGTGGGGTCCATCAGCCCATCGGCAAAGAGTTCTCGCACCCACTGCAGTCCATCTTTCAGGGCCGGCAGCGTATTGGCGAAAACGAGCTGATCAGGATCATCCGGTGAAGGTACCCACGCCAGGTGATCGACGCCAAAGGCGCCCAGGAAATGCTCCATCGACCAGGTAACATTGTCCAGACGGTTGGGCACGAAGGGGATCAACGGGTCGCCGATGTTGCCGGGGTCCTCGTCGCGAACCCGCTCGAGGAAAGTGCGGAACTCGGCCAGCGTTGTCGGCTCCTCCATCCCCAACTTTTCCAGCCAGTCTGTGCGATAGTGCAGGCAGCGCGGCAGATTGCCTGTGAGTCGGGGAATGTGGTAGATCATCCCGTCGGCCTGGCGGTTGTTCTCCCAGACTTCGGCCGGGAAGGCGTCGCGTACGGTCGGGTACCTGTCCAGATACTCATCGATCGGGATCAGCAGGCCATCGTTGAGATACTGTTTGAACTGCCGCGTAGTCGGGTTGATGCGGATGACGTCGGGGTAGTCGCCGGCGGCCATCAGTACGTTGCGCTTCTCATCGTATTCGGGACTGGGCACGAACTGATAGTCCATGTCCACGCCGGACCCCTCTTCGATCAACCCCACCCACTCGTTATCCGACACCCAGCTGTCGCCGATGCCGAGATAGACGACGGTAACGTCCTCTGCCATCTCCTCCTCGGTGGTTGCGGCCGGCGCGGGCGCGCAAGCGCTCAGCAGGACCAAGGACACAATGATAAGCGGCAGACATAACTTAGCGCGTTTCACAGAACTTCCTCCTTGTCTGTACTTTGGTTCGGTCACGCGAAAATCCAGACGGCGTATTGCTTCTGGAGGGACAGTCAATAAGGAAATCAGATATCGTCGCGTTATCACCTCCTTCGTTCTCGTTGCAACTACCCTTTCTCGGCGCCCAACACGATACCCTGCACGAAGAAACGTTGCACAAAGGGGTAAAGGAGGGCCATGGGCACGATGGCAGCGGTCACCGTCGCTGCACGGATCGTAAGCTGGCTGACCTGGGCGTTGCCGTACATGTCCTGGTTGCTGAAGCCGATCTCGTTGAGGTTGGCCTGGATCACAACCGAGCGCAGCAGCACCTGCAACGGCCATTTGGCCGGGTCGTAGATATAGAAGATGCCGCGAAAGAACTCATTCCAGTGGGAGACGGCGTAAAACAGCCCCATCGTCGCAATCGCCGGCAGTGACATCGGGATCACAATCTGAAAGAGGATGCGCATCTCGCTGGAGCCGTCCATGCGCGCCGACTCGATCACCGCGTCCGGCAGGTTCTCGAAGAAATTGCGCAACAGAATCAGAAAGAACACGTTGACCAGGGTCGGCCAGATCATCGCCCAGAGGCTGTTGATCAGGCCCAGGCTGCGCACCAGCATGAAGCCGGGTACGATGCCCGCGCTGAAGACGAAGGTAACCATGATGAAGAGCATGATGAACTGCCGCCCCGGCAGGTCCCGCCGCGAGAGCGGGTAGGCTGCGGCTGACGTCACCAGAAGGTTGAGCGCGGTGCCCACCACGGTAATGAAGACGGTGACGCCAAAGGAACGTATCAGCGCTTTGCCTTTGAAGATGAAGATGTAGGAGTCCAGCGTGAAATCGTGCGGCCACAACAGCAGCACCGCCTGCGCGACTTTTTCGGGGCTGCTCAGCGAGGCGTTGAGCGTGTGCCAGATCGGCAGCATACTAATGATGCCGAGCAGAAGCAGCACGCCGTAGATAGTGGTTTCGGCCAGACGGTTGCTGTGCCATCTGGCCCGCAACGGCTGTTCTTCGTAGTCTGTGGTGTCGATGTGCGCGCTCATCGGTCTGTGTTACCAGAGTGTCGGTTGGTCGGCGCGTTTGAGAATATGGTTGGTCATCACAATCATTATCGCCGCGATCACGGAGCGGAACAGGCCCACCGCGGTCGCCAGGCTGAAACGGCCGTCCACCAGCCCGATGCGATAGATATAGGTATCGAGAATGTCGCCCACGGCGTAGACAGCCGGATTGTACATCACAAAGACCTGCTCGAAACCGGCCTCGAGAATGTTGCCCATGCTGAGGATAAAGACGATTCCCATGATCCCGCGCAGGCCGGGCAGCGTGATATATCTCGTCTGCTGAAGGCGGTTTGCCCCGTCGACCATGGCGGCTTCATAGATCGACGGATCGATGGAAGCAATCGCGGCCAGGTAGACGATCGCGGCCCAGCCGAACTCCTTCATGATGTTGGTGATGACGAGGATGGTGCGGAAGTATTTGGGATTGACCAGCAGGGCCGGCATTTTCAGCCCGATCGCTTCCAGCCCCTCCGGCACGGCGCCGCCCGGCCCGATGAATAGCACCATGATACCGCCGTACACGACCCAGGACAGGAAATGCGGGAAATAGGTGACGGTCTGAATCGCGCGTTTGAAGAGCAGATGGCGCACTTCGTTCAGGAGCAGCGCGAAGATAATGGGGACAGGGAAGCCGATGAAGAGTTTATAGAGGCTGATGATGACGGTGTTGCGGAAGACTTCGAGGAATTTGGGCAGGGCGAACAGGGTCTCGAAGTGCTGGAAGCCGACCCAGGGGCTGCCCAGAAATCCGCGCACCGGTGAATAGTTCTGGAATCCCATCACGAGCCCGCCCATGGGGATATAGCGGAATATGACAAAGAAGAGGATCGCGGGGAGGAGCAGGAGGTAGAGTTCGCGGTATTTCCAGGCGCGTCCCAACTCGCGTCGGAAGTGCCGGCGCCGGCTATCGGGCCCCAGATTGCGCGCGGAGGGACTTTCGCTTAGGTTATCGCCCGATCGTACATCTGTCCCGGCTGTTGCCATGTTCTCCACCCCGGCCTGACCAACGGGAGTTGCGTATTACCTTGGGAGAGAGTCTGTTGTGGAATTCTTAACGAAGAGGAGGGAAATTAAAGACAAAAGACAAGCAGCATCTTTGGGGGAGTTAACCACAGGCGGTCGGCTGTGTCAAGGGGATCATTTCGCCGGGGGCATCCCAGATTTGGGGTGAACTATCGCATACCTCTTGCTGCAATCAAGCCGCGAGCAGTCCCAAGCTCCGGCAGACTAATCGGTTTCAATCACTCCTCTCTCCTCGCATTTGGGCGGTCGGGCCTTCGGCCCTCCCTTGTGCAGGGGCTGCGCCCCCGCAACGCCCCGCCCTGTCTCGCCACCTTGCTCAATCTTCCCCAGCAAGGTGTCTAGCCAACAGTATTCCCCCCAACCGGTCCTGTAGGGGCAGGCCTTGTGCCTGCCCTGTTTCTCTCCAAGTGCCGGTAAACATTTCCAGCCACCGCCGGCATAATCTCCCCGCCAAACTGTTCCCACCCCAAATCTGGGATGCGTCCATTTCGTTTCCATGAGCCGGGAGTATCCAAATTGGAGCCGCGCCGCGGGATGATCAACTGAGCCGGGATGCGCGTGCGTGTCCGGCGTATGTGCGCACGCGAGATCCCGATGGGGATGGGAAATTCTGTGAAAAGAAAAAGGAGGGAACGGCCAAGCTGCCACCCAAAATTTCGTAGTGTGGGCCAGATTTATGTGAACACTCAGTTGCAAAATGAATAGGTGAAGACGTGTTGGAACCATCGAGGAGGCGGCGAGTGCGCTGGCGGGTCGCTTGCGAGCCCTGCACAATCCCCTCCGAATGAACAATAAAAAATTAAGGGCCTTTCCGATTTAGAGGAGGGAGACTTCCCTCGACGGCTTTGAAATTGAATAGAAGTTGCGATTCAATTCTATTCAGTTCTTCGGGTGGCAAGAAACCGTAATAGAACCAGACAGCTAAACCTGCTGAGGTAGCTTGAGTCATTCTAGATGTGTCAAGATGTTGCTGCATGCGCTTGTTCAGGTTTACGCTCTGTCCGATGTAGATTACCTCGTCATGAATGCTTGCCAAGACATAACATCCCGAACTTTCGGGTACCCTCAAAGCTTCGGAGAATCGGAACTGAACTCTAAAAGGTAGCTTTGGATTCAAGTCTGAAATCATCATAGTAGGATTTCAGAGTGTTGTGAGTCTGCGAGTGCCTGTTGAAACGCTTCTATGTATCTCCCAGCACTTGCCCTGTTTAGACTGCTGGCCCCATGCCCGGGCATCCACCAGTCTGGAGACTCAATATCTCGAAATTCCTCATCAAGTTCCTCCAAAGCCTGCTCAAAGATGTGTGAAATGGCTCCAATAGTAAAGTTCTTGTCTGTGGAATAAATCAGATTGAAAACCCACTTTGATACACCAAGGAAGAAGAATATGCCATTGCTCTTGTACACAACGGTTCGGGCTCTATCGCGACCATTGACAAATAAGGAATCTATGGCACGGAAATAGTTTAAGATTATCTTCGCACATCTTTCTAGGTCAGTTTCTTGCACTGCTAAAGGGTTAGACCCGACAAATACCTGCGACTTAAACACATTTACAATAGAAGACTGCTTGATTTTGTTTCGTCCCTTAGGATCGTTCGCCATTTGGATACGGCCGTACAAGGGAGAGTCAGGGTCCTCGTTTAGGAACTCGACCATTCGTAAGGCTTTAAGGTCACTTCCCCTATCGATCTGTTTCTTGAGCCAGTGAGGGATGTATGGCAGATTCTCGACTCCTTTCATTTCGGTGAATCGTCTTGTTATTTGCTGCCTTAAGTCTGGTGCAACTGGAACTTGAGTAGTGTTTACAACAAAAAAATGATACATCTGATGGGTGTTGTCGAGGTTTGAACCTATAGTGACCGGAAGACGAAAGTCGCGGATGTTAGCTTCCTTGTACATTGCTTGCCGTAGCCCTTCAATTCTGTGCTGGCCATCAACGACGCTAAATGGGCAGACTTCATCCTTATCGAATCGTAAGGTCTTCGACGCCTGATCATAATCTAGTTCCTTGTCTGTCGCCAAGAAAATAGTGGTAGGCAAGTGTGCATAGCCTTTTCCGTAGGCTTCCATCAGGTGTCTGGTCAGCCGATTTGCGCGACTCTTGTCAAGGATACGTTGGAATCCTTCTCGAGCGCGTGGCTCAAGTGCTTCTACCGCGTAAAAGTCGGAGCCGAATAAGTCATCTGGTGTGACGTATGTGAGGTATAGCGTGAGATTACCTTGAATGACTTCGACTGCTGGACGCTCAAAAAATGGCATTCGGGGCCCCTCAATTTCTTGGAGTTGGAAGACACGCTGAATCTAATTGTATACTACCGAAATGGTAGGGAAAAGTAAATTATGCTATCCGCTGATTGTCTGAGGTCTGAAGTGAACCCCAAAAACTGGACCACGAGCCAAGGTGTTTAATGGTGCACTTCCCCGAGTATCTGGGAAGACAGATTAGCGCCAAGGAAGCCCTAACCACCTCTAGATTAAAGTATAGATAATTTCTCACGCTGACTTACTCCAGATTCGCCCAGCCGGTCTACGTAATCGCTCTTACCCACCGTCAATTCTATCCCTGTTCGCAGCCCCATCGGTCCCTACTGCGCCGGCCTCCGCACAAAGCCCAGCCGCCTGTTCACCTCCCAAATTGCCCCATTCTCCGATGCGTTCCAGGTACACAGTTCCCGAATCCCCACCCAGAACGAAGAACCGCCCAGCCCCGTTGCATCCGGGACTGGGCGGGTACTGTCTGGCGCCGGTGACCTGGCTATTGGAAGTGGGGAAGCACAGGTGTGTCTACATCACCGTGTTCGACGCACCGCAGATGTTGAGGCACGCATTCGGCTAGCTGTTCTTCCGATGGAAGAGCCACCGCCGCCGTATTGCGACTCTTTCATTCAGGGGTTATCGAACGGCGGTGAAATCGTATCAGTTGTCGTCGCTCCATTCGGAGTGGCCCAGATACTCACAGTGCGACCACTTTTCGACAACTATTCGGCCCGATATGGCGTACTCAAGGTATACGTTGCTACTGCCTACCCCAAAAGAAATACTGATGAGTTCTGCATCAGAAGGATCTATGGAGACGCCATATGAACTCCTGTAAGCGTCTGCTGTCTGTTGATGGATATCTGCCAGAATTACGTTGACCCATTCATGCGAGGCATGCAGAGGACTCTGGCAGATTCCATCGTCTTTGTAGATCACGTCTGGCGACCATGGGTCAGCGTACTGGTCCTCGATATTGGTTAGACGATTCTCGTAGCCAGTAAAGCGATCTTCGAGTTCGACAAGGCGATCGCGAAGGGATTCCAAGGTAAGTTCGTCTTGCGCAAGAGCAATTCCCCCAAAACAGAAGAAAAGCGCTATTACCAGTAGAGTGAGTTTAGAGGGTCTTGGGATGTGCATTTTTTCTCCTAAGAAGTGAATTGAAGAGAGGTCTTGGTATGGAGACCTATCCATGTTGTGCAGGCCCCCTGCCGGAGGAGGGACAGATTGAGCGGGCTGCTTAACCATATTTGCCTCCAAAGAAGAACCACCCAGCCCCGACACATCCGGGACTGGGCGGCTCCTGTCTGGCGCCGGTGTTCTGGCTACTGGCAGTTGGACAGGCCAAGACTGTCCATGTCGTTATTCGGCACGTCGTGCAGGGTTGGCGGCACACAGCCGGTCAGCTGATTACCTGACAGTCGCAGCCAGTTGAGATTGGTCAGATTGGCCAGCTGTGACGGGATACTTCCGCTCAGCTCGTTTAAGTCAAGGAAAAAGTTCGTCAGGTCTGTGAGATTGCCCAACTCCGACGGGATTGTTCCTGTCAAATCATTTCTTGAAAGGAACAGGTGTTTCAGGTTGGAAAGGCTGCCCAGCTGTGACGGAATGCTACCGCTCAGATCATTTGCCTGAAGGAAAAGCCCCGTCAGTTTTGTGAGACTGCCCAGCTGCGACGGGATGCTCCCGGTCAGATCGTTGTTTGAAAGGTACAGGGATTCCAGGTTGGTAAGGCTCCCCAGCTGGGTCGGGATGGTACCGTCCAGCTCGTTTCCACTCAGGGAAAGATGCTTCAGGTTTATCAGGCTGGTCAACTGCGATGGGATGCCACCGGTCAGGTCGTTGTTCAGAAGGGACAGGTCTTCCAGGTTGGTAAGGCTGCCCAGCTGGGTCGGGATGGTACCGGTCAGCTTGTTTTGACCAAGGGAAAGCGTCTGCAGATTTGTCAGGCTGCCCAGCTGAGACGGGACTGCTCCTGTCAGGTCGTTGTGTGAGAAATCCAGATGTTGCAATGCAGAGAGATTCCCCAGCTGTGTTGGGATCGTCCCGCTGAGGTCATTGCCGCCGAGATTGATGTTTTTGAGGCTGGAGAGATTCCCCAGCTGGGAAGGAATGGATCCACTCAGACTGTTAGCGCCCAGAGTGAGAGTCTCCAGGCTTGCGAGTTGACCCAGTTCGGTTGGAATTGTTCCAGTCAGATTATTGACGGTGAGGATGAGCTTTATGACACGGCCTTGATCGTTGGTGGTAACGCCATACCATTCACTGAGGGGCTCGTTGCTCAGCCAGTTGAATTCTCGGGTCCAGCTGATCCCGCCTGTGGCGTTGTAAAGCGCGACAAGCGCCGCCCTGTCGGCACTGACGGAACCTGGAATAGGCGTGGCTGTCACCGTAGGTGTGGGCGTCGCGGTAGCGTTGGGAACAGACGTCGGGGTAATCGTTGGGGTCGCGGTGGAAGTCGGTGTAGCGGTTGCCGTTGGGGTCGCGGTAGGCGTATGCGTAGGATCTCCGCAGTATATGAGACCCGTTTCAGCCAGGTCATCTATGGGAATGTCTCTGAGACCGGCAGGCAGGCATCCAGTCAGCGCGTTGCCTGCGAGCTTCAGGCCAGTCAGGTTGGTCAGGT
>Ga0209022_1002494_pt1 | contig 15087 bp, 13 predicted proteins | sample PinacodermPK_FD_187300 | JGI IMG/M metagenome (GOLD analysis project Ga0209022, IMG submission 187300) | Host-associated microbial community of the marine sponge Aplysina aerophoba from Gulf of Piran - sponge pinacoderm, lysed by proteinase... | ecosystem: Host-associated > Porifera > Sponge >...
GGGGGGGGGGGGGTCTCACCAGGCGGTCGACACCAGCGCTGAGAGCTTGGCTTGCGCCCGACCGTCGTCGATCGCGTCAGCCGCCAGAGGCACCGCGGCTGCGAGGTTCGCCGCCAGTCCCGCGACCACCAGGCCAGCAGCAGCATTGAGCACGACCATGTCTCGATGGGGACCCGTCTCGCCCGCAAAGATCGAGCGGGCGATCCGGGCGTTCGTTGCGGCATCGCCGCCGGCGAGGTCTTCTGGCGAGGCCGGCGCCAGACCGACCGACGACGCCGTCACGGTCAGCTCGGTGATCTCCCCGTCCTCTAGCGAGAGGACTCTCGAAGGGCCCGTCGTGGAGAGTTCGTCCAGTCCCCCGTCACCATGCACGACCAGAGAACGACGCGATCCCGTGGCTAGGAGCACCTGAACCATGCGCCTTGCGGTGGACCAGTCCCCGACACCGACAACCTGACGCTTCACGCGGCCAGGATGACTCAACGGACCCAGAATGTTGAACACGGTCGGGATGCCCAGCTGTGCCCGGACCGCAGCGACGTGTCGCATGGCGGGATGAAAGCTCCGAGCGAAGGCGAACCCCAGACCGATGCTGTCGATTTGGGCTTCGAGCTGAACGGGGTTGATGCCGATGTCGACCCCGAGAGCCTCGAGCAGGTCGAAGCTGCCCGATGTGGAGGAGGCTCTGGTGCTGCCGTGCTTGCAAACCGTCGCGCCGGCCGCGGCAGCGACGAACGCCGCGATCGTCGAGACGTTGAACGCATGTCGAATACGACTGGCTGAACCGCCCGTGCCGACGATGTCGATCGTGTCGTCGGGCAGCGCCAGCGGAGTCGCCGCGTCGATCATCGCGGCTTGGAGTCCGACCAGTTCATCGACCGTCTCGCCCTTGAGCCGCAGCCCGACGATGACCGCGGCGATCTGTGCGTCCGTGGCCTCGCCGTTGAGAATTGCCGCGAGCATCGCCGAAGTGATGTCAGAGTCGAGGTCTTCGCCGGCGGACAAGGTGCCGAGGATGCCTGCCCAACCGCCGCAGTCGTTAATGGAATTGGAGGATGTCATCGTTGTGTGGTCCGTCTGGCTGATGTTCGACTAGGAGACCGTAGCGCGCTGCTAACCTCGGGCCCGTGTCAAAGTCTCTGTTTCCTGCGGCGATTCGAGCCGGGACTGCGGTCTGTGTCGTCGTCTCGGTCCCAGCCGCGGTGGCACAGGCGGTCCTTGCTGGCAGCGACGGGGACGAGCAGTCGAACTGGGTGTACCTCACTTTGTTGGCGATCATTGTGGCCTACCTCGCAGGCGGTGCGGTCGCGGGCCGGATGGCGACGGCCGCGCCGATGATCAACGGCGCGGCCGCGGCGGTCGCCGCGTTCGCGGTCGTGCAACTCGTGGCTGGTGTCGTCCGCATCGCTGGTGGCGACGGGATCAACCCGCTGGCGTTGGTCTTCAATGTCCTGTTGGCTGCGTCGATCGGGACTGTCGGTGCCGGAATTGGCGCCCACCTCTCCAATCGCGCCAAGGTCAACGCCTAGAGATTCTGCCGACCACGAGAGGGCATCAGCTGAAGCTTCCAGTTGCGGGCGCGGTTCACGACGAGCGGGAGATCGAGGCGGTCGTGGAGACCCGCGGGGGAGGCTGGCGCGCCGATGTCTAGCGCCCTTGACGTCGACACCTTGGAGGCTGGCGCGGATATGTCGGGACAGATACGCATTCGTTGGGGCAGACTGAGAGTGTGACGGGGAGCCGGTCGGATGGCCGCGGCGCAGTTCGCTGTGTCGAGGAAGGTCGGGACTCCGCAGGGAAGGGTGCTGGCTTGCGCCAGTCGAGGCGACTCGCAGGAAAGTGCCACAGAAAACAAACCGCCTTCCCGGTTCCGCAAGGACCGGACGGTAAGGGTGAAACGGTGCGGTAAGAGCGCACCAGCACCCCGGGCGACCGGGGTGGCTAGGTAAACCCCACCCGGAGCAAGGCCATGCAGGGAGAGGGCGTCCCGTCCGCAGACACTCCCGGGTAGGCCGCAAAGATGGATGGCCATCCACGGAGTCGGCAAAACCGGCTCCCGGACAGAATCCCGCCTACAGGCCGACTCCCCGTCACACCCCCGATCAGCCTCGACGAGCGCCGGTGTGTTCCCGGGGCAGTCGTCCTGAACGAAACAGCATCCGGCGGTTCTCTGGCCGGGTGAGCTCAAAACGGTGGATCAGCCAACCCACTGCACAGATTCCGAGCATCTCAAAAAGAACCAGCACTGCGAGGGGACGGTCGAACTCCGGCAGTGGCGCCGCGGCTATCCCGTCGAACCCGGCAACGGGCCACCAGAACAAATCGGTCCGTGTCCATGCTCCCGAAACCACAAGGAAGACGAACGTCGCGATCGGCACGCCCAGCAACCGGCGACGCAACAGCCGCGACCCGACCGTCGACAACATCACCAGACCCAGCAGCAGGACCGAACCGGCCAGGGTGTGAAGGATCAGCGGGCGGCCCGTCACCGCTTCTGCGAGTGGCAGCACCGCGCCTGCGGCGACGTAGCGATAGTCGACAGCCGGACTGTCGAAAATCAGCAGCACACCGAGCACTGCGGCCGCGACGAAGAAGACGAACACGTCAGAGCAGGACGATCCGGCCGCACTCGTCGCACGGCAGCACGTCCTCGCTGGCATGTTTCATCCGGTCCGCCTCCATTGCCGGCATCATCGAGGGGCAGCCCACGCACTTGCCCGCATCGAAGCGCACCACGGTCGCAGGGCCGAACATCGGGCGCAAACGTTGATAGTCCGCGATCAGAGCGCGGTCGAGTGAAGCTTCGAGATCTCCCCGGTTGGAGCGGACGGTCTCGAGTTGGGCGTCGATCTCCGACTCTGCCGATTCGATCTCAGCGACCAGTGCGGTGACGCGTTGTTCGAGGAGCTCGACCTCAGAACTGAGCGCAGCGACCTTGGAGGCCAGCGACTCCGCCTCCTCCATGGCGCTGAGAGCCTGGTCCTCAAGATCGCTCTGGCGGCTCCGCAATGAAGTGATCTCGTCCTGAAGAGCCTGCAGGTCGCGCAGCCCGGTGACTTCGCCGCTGTAGAGCCGCACCTCGTCGGTCTCAATCCTGGTCGCGACGATCTGAGCTTCGTCCTCATAGCGCTTCTGGCGGGTTGCGACCTCGATCTGAGTCAGTGCGAGTTGATCGAGTTCGGTGGTGAGGCGTCGCCGTTCGACATTCACGGCTTCAAGTTCCTCCCGCGCAGGGAGCGCGGCTCTCCTGTGCGACAACTGGTCGGCCTCAACATCAAGACGTTGAACCTCAAGAAGATCGTGGTGACTCATGCGTTGAAAAACTCCTTGCGCTGAAGACCCCTCATAATGAACTGGTTGTGAGACAGTACCGAACTTGCGCCCTCAACGCCCCGACAGTCTGGCCGTCATGAGCAAACTGGCGATCATCGGCGGGGGCAATGCGGCAGTCATTCATGCCGAATCCTCGCGCGCGGTCGCCGGGGTGCAGCTAATCGGGATCGGTGGGCGCTCTCTCGGGCGGGCGCGCCGGGTTGCGGAGTCGCTCGGCTGCGAGGAACTCACCGTCGCGGAGGCAGTCCGACGCGCCGACATGCTCGTCGTGGCAGTGCCCCCACCAGATGTCGGGGAGGTACTGGCGCAGATCCCGCCCGACCGTGCGTTGATCGTCGAATCGCCCGTGGGTGTGGACTCGCGCTGCGACCCCGCAGACCGACCGAACGCAATGCTCGGGGCCAACCTCCTCCACGCACCGATCCCACGACGAGGGCTGGCTGCGGTCAACGATCTCGGCGAGCCGCACCATCTGCTGCTGCGCGCCAACGCCCCCCGCCCCGCCTGGCACACCGCGGGCGGGCCGCACAGCGGTGTCACCCTGGACTTGGGGGGCCGCCTCCTTCCCGTGTTGTTGGCCGCGGCCGCTCAACCCGTTGTCGAAGTCTCAGCGCGACTGAACCTTCAAGGCGGTGTGGACACCGCTGCCGAGTTGGAGCTTCGGCTCAGTGACGGACGGCTGGTGCGCGCCCGGTTGCACTGGGGTGGGGGGCCGACCACGGCGAACCTTGAAGCCGCCAGTGGCAACGCCGTCGTTTCACTCGACCTGTGGCCGTCGCCCGTGCTTGAAGTCGACGGTGCCGAGACCGCTTCGGACGGGAGTCAACAACGCTTGCACGCTCTCGGATTCGTGTCCCAACTGAGACGCCTGGCGGCCGTGGCGGCGAACCGGGCCACAGCCTGGCCCGAACTCTCCAGCGGTTTCGGCACCTTGCGGATCATCGAGGCGGCAAGGCTCAGCGCCCGCAGCGGTCGAGTCCAACAACTCGACTGACACCGCGCCACAGCACCGCCCAGCGGCCGCCCAGAAGACACGCGCCGCCGCCAGTAGGTGCCCGGCAGACCAACGCGCAGCCCAGAAGGCACGCGCCGCCGCTCAGTAGGTGCCCGGCAGACCAACGCGCAGCCCAGAAGGCACGCGCCGCCGCTCGGTGGCCGCCCGGCAGACCCACACGTCGCCCAGAAGACACGCGCCGCCGCTCAGTAGGTGCCTGAGAGCTTGCGGTGGTCCCAGCTGACGACCTTGAGGGGTTCCACGACCACAGCCGTGCGCTTGGCCGCCATGTGGGTGGCGGCCTGCTCCAACAGCTCCTCGGGAATGTCGGGCTGGTTCCGTTTCATCACCTCGAGCGCCAACGGAAACACTTCGCAATGGTCGGTCACGAGCTGAGCGGTCCCTTTGACCATCACGCCCCGCAACTGTTCGTAGACGTCGCCGTCCTCCCACAACAGGGTGATCCGCGGGTCTCGCCTGAGGTTCTTGATCTTCTGGGACTTGGTGTAGGTCTCAAAGACGACTCGCTTGTCGAGGTAGGCGAACCACAGCGTCGACAGGTGGATGCTGCCGTCGCGCTCGATCGTGCCCACTTGAAGGCTCTTCTGCTCCTCGATGAACGTGTCGACCTCCGACTCGCTCATGCGGATCACGTCTCGTCTGTTCGTCGCCATCCGCTCACCCTAGAACGTCGCCCGGAAAATATGAAAAGGGCACCCACTGGGTGCCCTTCTCTGATCTGTTGTTCGTTATGTTGAACGGAAGTCCGCTCAGACCACTCGGACGGACAGGGCTTCGTCGCCCTTGCGGCCCGGGCCGATCTCGAACTCGACGTTCTGACCCTCCTCAAGAGTCCGGAACCCGGAACCATCAATGTTGGAGAAGTGCACGAACACATCGTCACCGTCGGCACGGGAGATGAATCCGTAGCCTTTCTCGTTGTTGAAAAACTTGACTGTGCCCGTTGCCATTCTGGGCATTCCTTTCGATTGACGCGACATCCGACGCGAACGCCGCCCGCACAGCCTATGGAGTCGTCATGTGAATCCACCGACTGTTGGCAGATGTGCCCAAGTTGTCACGCGCTTCGTCGTTGATCGAGTGCTCAGCGGCGGGTTGCAGAATCGCGTCCGCTGACGGAATCGAAGGCTTCGACCAGCTCACGGATCCGTTGCTCGGCATCGGGCGCGTCGGTCCGGAGACGCAGTCCGAGCCGAAAGTCGGTCACTCCGGCCTCGATCAGCCGAGGCACTGCCGACATCGTGGCGTCCACGTCGAACGATCCGTCGTCGCGGGTCACGACGCCGAGGTTGGAAACCACTTCGATGCCTTCGGGATCGCGTCCTTCGGCGCTGACGGCCGCCCTCATTCCGGCGATGCCACAGGCGATGTCGGCGGCATCTGCCCCCCAGGGGATCCAGCCTCTCCCGAATCGGGCGAGGCGGCGCATCGACGCCGGATTGACGGTACCGCTGACCCAGATCGGCACTCCCCCGTCCTGAGTGGGCTTGGGCATCTGGTGGATCCGCGAGAACTGCAGGCGGTCAGAACAATGCTCGGCGACTCGCTGGGTCCACAGCGTCTGGCACACCTCAAGCGTGTGGTTGAGTTGCGCGCCGCGGTCGTCGTAGTCGAGCCCGGCAGCTTCATACTCCTCGCGCTGCCAGCCGACACCGACGCCCAGGTCGACTCGGCCGCCCGACAGCACATCGATGGTGGCCAGCGTCTTGGCCAGCACCACCGGCCGCCGCAGCGCCGCGATCAGGATCCCGGTTATGAATCGGACGCGTTCGGTGACCGCGGTCAGGTGAGCGATCGTGCTCAGAGGTTCCAGCCAGTGGCCGTCGGGACCGGTCGGTTGCCGACCGCCCGCGAGGCCACCCGCCTTGGGGTCGCTGTAGGCCTCGAGGTTCTCCCCGAAGGCGACATGATCCGGCAGCGCCAGCCGGTCGAGGCCGGCGCGGTCGGCTGCCTGTGCCCGCTCGACGAGGTGCTCCCAGCCTCCAGGATCGTCGGCCGAGAACGTGATCAGGGTCGTGGAGAGTTTCGGGACGGTCGACATTGCCTACCTCAGTCGCTGTTGGCCGCTGTTGGGCTCTGTTGCCGGTGCTTCAATCGTATGTAAGCACACCGTGGCACCGTCTCGACAACCGGGTGCTGCTCGGGGCGTTCAGCTGCGTCGCCGTCGCCGCCGCTGCGGACGGTCGCCGCGGCGCTCGGGGCGGCTCGAGCGATTCTCGGGCACGGCTTCTGCATGGGGTTCGGGCACCTTGACGGCGCCGTCGAGGACACCGCGGATGAACGACACATGGGCGGGCGTGTTGCCACAGCAGCCGCCGATGATCTCCACGCCGATCCGGCGCGCACGCTGCGCATGGGCAGCCATGACCTCGGGCGTGCCGCTGTAGGACAGTTCGGCGCCGCGCCATTGCGGTATCCCGGCGTTGGCCTTGGATATGACCGGCACGCCGGCGACCTCCCGCATCTCGGCCAGGGCGGCTTCGGTGTCTGCGAGGTTGTTGCCGCAGTTGGCGCCCAGCGCCGCGACCCCGAGTTCGGTGAGGCGTGTGGCGGCCTGTGCACCAGTGACGCCCATCATGGTGCGGCCGGCGGTGTCGAAGCTCATGGTGACCGCGATGGGAAGGTCGCAGCTCCGCCGGGTCCCGACCACTGCGGCCTCGACTTCCACCAGCGAGCTCATCGTCTCGATCCAGACGATGTCGACGCCTCCTGCGCTGAGCCCCGCCGTCTGTTCGGCGAATGCATCCACGGCATCGGCGAATTCCAGCGGGCCCAGCGGAGCGATCAACTCGCCGGTGGGCCCGACCGAACCGGCCACCAGGATCTGGCGGTCTGCTCGGTCGGCGACGACCCGGCCGTTGTTGGCGGCAGCTTCGTTTACTTCGACAACCCGGTCGTCGAGCTTGTGCAGCGCCAGACGGTAGCGGGTGCCGCCGAACGAGTTGGTCAAGAAGATGTCGGAACCGGCGTCGACGTAGGCCTGATGAACCTCCTCAACCTTTCGGGGAACATCGAGGTTCATGCGTTCGGGTGCGTCGCCAGCGGTCAGGCCCCGGGCGAACATCTCGGTTCCCATGGCCCCGTCGACGACGAGATGGCCTCGTTGCGCGAGTATCTCTTCAAGCGCCATGGCCGCTGACGCTACCGGCAGGCCAAAGGCTAACCGCGTCGCGCACGCCCCGATCCTGCCAGTCTCTTTGCGGTGTCGAGCCCCGCTCCCCGAGGCGACCCCCCAAGCCGCGGATCAGTCAGCAGGGTCGGGGCGGTCGCTGGCTATTCGCGGCTGCGCAGCTCGCGGCGCAGGATCTTGCCGGACGCGCTCTTGGGGACGGCGTCGATCACCTCGAGTTGACGGACCTGCTTGTAGCTCACCAGATGCTCGGCGACGAGTGCCTGGACCTCTTCGAGGGTGACGGTCGCGCCGGGAGCGCAGACCACGAAGGCTTTGGGGATCTCACCGGCTTCGACATCGGCAACTCCGATCACGGCCACATCAACAATCGACGGGTGGGTGATGAGCACCGCTTCAATCTCCGCAGGAGGAACCTGGAAACCCTTGTACTTGATGAGTTCCTTGATGCGGTCCACGATCGAGTAGTGCCCTGCTTCGTCGAGCACGGCCACGTCGCCGGTGTGCAGCCAGCCGTCGGCGTCGATGGTGGCGGCGGTGGCTTCGGGGTTGTTGAGGTAACCCTTCATCACCATCGGGCCGCGCACCCACAGTTCGCCCCGTCCGCCGACGTCCTGATCCTCGCCGGTCTCGGGGTCGACGATGCGGCACTGCGTGTTGGACACGGCTGTGCCGCTGGTGCCGGGCCGGTAGTCGCCTTCGGGGGTGGCATGTGTGACCGGGCTGAGTTCGGTCATCCCATAGCCCTGGACAACCTCGCATCCCACCCGGTCTGCCGCTTCTGCGGCCAGGTCGGCACCGAGGGGCGCGGCGCCCGAAAACACCTGTTTGAGGCTCGACAGGTCGTAGTTCTCCACGAGCGGCGACTTGGCCAGGGCCAGCACCATCGGGGGAACCGCGAAGAAACGGGTGATCTGCAAAGACTCAACGAACCTCAGCGCGGTCTCGAGATCGAAGCGCGGCATCGTCACCACGGTCACGCCGTTGGCCAGCAGCCCGTTCATCAAGACCTGCATCCCGTAGATGTGGAAAAAGGGCAGGGCCGCCAGTCCCAACTCGTCCTCGTCGTATTGGAGCACATGCTCCATCTGGCAGACGTTCGCGACCAGGTTGCGGTGGGTGAGCATCACCCCTTTGGGCAGGCCCGTGGTCCCCGACGAGTACGGCAGCACCATCACGTCGTCGTTGAGGTCGACGGCTACCTGGTCGATCGGGTCGCCCATCAGCGAAGCCATCGGGGCGGCCGCCGGGCCACCGGTCGGCGGCTCCCCGACCACGATCACCTCACCGACCCCGGTGCCTTCAATGGCGGCGAACGCAACCTCGAGGAACATCGGAACCGTCAACAGCAGCGAGGCGCCCGAGTCCAGGAGTTGGAAGCGGACCTCCTCGGCGCCGTAGGTCGGATTGATGGTGGTGAGCGTGGCGCCTGCTACGCCGACCGCGTGGAACGCCACCGCGTACTCGGGCACGTTGGGGGCCATGAGCCCGAGCACGTCGCCGGGACCGAACCCTCGAGCCGACAGACCGCCGGCCATCGACCGGACCGCTTCGTCGAGCTCGGCAAAGGTGTACGACGAAGCACCGCCGTCGGTGATGGCCAAGCGGTCGGGGACCCGCTGGGCATGTCGCATGACCAACTCGGTGATCGAGACATCGGGGATCTCCACGCTCGGCAGAGGACTGGAATGGATGATTGTCATCGGGTTCTCTCAAGGCTCGATTCGTGGCCGGACATTAGCGCGACCAAATTCTGCTGACTAACGCAGACTGAGGATACGGTGGATGTGTGCTCCGGCGGGGCCCAGCGACAGGGCAGAGCCGGCGCCGAACCCTCAAAACCGCTTGTTGATCCCCTATGGACCCCTTTTCAGACCCGTTCGCTCCTCGCAGAGTCTCCAACCGCAGGCAACTGCGCGCCTTCATTCGGCGAGTCATGAGACCGGCGGCGCGGCGCCGGTCAGAGCCCGACATCTTCACCGCGGCCCGTCACGTCACCGGCGCGATCGGCGCCGGCACCAGCCCGGCCTACGACGCGCTGGCCGAGGGGGGCGAGCGCCTCAACCGCTCCCTGCGGGACGACCCGCTGCCGCCCAGCACCCACATCTCGCATCGTGACAGCACCCGTCACAATATTCCGGTGCCGCTGTCGGAACGGTGCATTGAGGACTACCACAAGAGCGCTGACCTGTAGTCTGACGTCGGGCTCAGGTCAAAGAGCTGCAAACCGCCCCGGTCAATTCAGCGACACACCGCTAGGGCAACAGGAGCAGGGCGTTGCCCGCAGGCGTGGGCGCGCCGAGACTGGTCAGGTCGACGGACCTCAATTCTGCTGTGGACACGTCCAATACCCAGAGCCGCGGATCGGTGGTCGCGGGGTCCAGCCATGCCGCAACGGTCGAATCCGGTGCCCACGCAACCGGATTTCCGACCTTGCCGCTGAGCGCTGTGAGTTCTGCCGCTGCGACATCGTAGAGGTGGTCTGGACCCGACAGACTCGTGTCTTGGTTCGTCAACAGGAGAGAACCTCCATTGGGGGAGATCGTGATGTTCGCCGAGCTTCCGGCAAATTCCAACGGCAGGTCGGTGACCCCGCTCCAGGCAAAATAGACCCGCCTGGTGGCTGCGCTCTGAGATTGTTTGGGCCAATTCAGTTCAACGGGCTCCGAGGAATGATCGACCAGCACCGGAGTGCACACCAACGGCACAGCGCAGCGAATCTCAACATGATGCGTGGCGTTGGCGGCTGTCACCGGCCAGTCCGAGTAGTGGGTGAACCCGCTCTGAGTGGTGACGAAAGTCTCACCGGTAGAGGAGACCACCAGCACTCCCACAGACGGTACGGCGAGCAGTTCCGCCCCGACCGGGACTTCGATTCGCGACATGAACAGCCCGGCGGAGTTGCCGACATAGAGGTGGTCAGCGGCTTCGGCACCGCCGACGACGAGCGCGAAACCGCCGCGTTCGCCTGCAACGACCTCCCCTTGAGTGAACAGGACGTAGACCCTTTCGGCGACTGATCCGGCACCGCGTTTGAAACCGTACGTGTGGCCCTGCTCTTCGAACATGGAGAATGAGTCGAAACCGGCCAGCAGGTCTTCCATGGTCACTTGCTCCGGTATCAAGATTCTCACCGGGTCTGTCGACTCAGGATCGACGACAACCACGCCGTCGGCAGCCGCGTATGCGAGTCGATGTCGGCCAAGAAGCGATGCCAGGGTTCTTTGGGCTGACACGGCCGCGCCTGTGGACACGATGCCGTCGGGGAGGTTGCCGTCGGGGAGGTCGCCGTCGAGTTCCGAGTTCCCGGAACCGTCGTTCGTGTCTGCTGTCGGGTCGTCGTCGTTGTTGTTCTCGACGATCGGGACCAGAGCGTCGGGTTCGCCTGCCGGCTCAGACCTTTCGCTGCGCCAGCCGATGAACAGCGCCGCGGCGAATATCGACAGCAGCGCGACCGTGAACCATTTCGCCGGTCCGACACGACCGCCCGCCTGCACCGCTTCGGTCTCCTCGATGAAGCCGCCGCGGTCCAAATGGCCCTGTTGGCCCTGCTGGAGCTGCTGGCCGCAGGTGGGACACACCTGCTCGTCGAAGCGCTCGTGGGCCGCAGCCGAGAGGTTCTGGATGCGGGCAGGGGTCCGGTCACCTGAGCCGGTGCCTCGATCGGTGCCTCGCTGAGTGTCTCGCCTCATCTGCAACCGAGGCTAGTTCGCCCCGTCCCAGCGAGTTCAGGTCAGCAGGTTCGGGCGGCTCCGATGGTTCGCGCGCGCCCATAGAATGTATCTGTTTGTGGCCACTTAGCGGAGTCGAGGCACGGGTGGTTGTGCAGGAGCCTTATCTGGAGTTGATCGCCCCCTGGGACGGGCGCCGTGTGCCCGTGACCTTGCTCGGCGGATACCTCGGCGCTGGCAAGACGACGGTCGTCAACGAGGTGTTGGCCGCGACGGACCAGCCGATCGCGGTGCTGGTGAACGACGTCGGTGAGGTGAACGTCGATGCCTCGCTGGTTCGCCGTCGCCACGGCGACACGATCGAACTGACCGACGGATGCGTCTGCTGCAGCCTGGCCGGTGGGCTGGCGGCAGCCTTCGACGACTTGCGGGAGCGCGATGTGCCTCCCGATCATGTGATCGTGGAATTGAGCGGTATTGCTGATCCGGCGCGGGTGGTGCCGTGGGCATCTTCGCCGGGGTTCTCGCTCGACGGTGTGGTGGTGCTGGTCGACGGCGACCAGTTCCTGGAACGTCTCGACGATCCGGCCACGGCTGATTCGGTGGAGACCCAACTCACCGCCGCGGACCTGCTGGTTCTCACCAAGCTCGACCTCGCATCGGCGGCTGATGTGACCGAGACTCGGTCAGTGCTGCAGAGCCGAGTTCCTGGTATCCCGATTCTCAACAGCGACGACGCGGTTGCGACTGCATCTTTTGTCGGTCTCGCCACTCGTCGGCCCGGCGGTGCCGCCGATGTCGGGCCAGCGAACCTGTTCGACGCCCACGAAGTCGCCACGGTGGCGATACCGCGGCCCATCACCGCCGCTGAGTTCGAAGCGATGATCGACGCACTGGAGCCAACGACACTGCGCGCCAAGGGAATTGCGACCACCCCCGACGGCACCCGCCTCCTCGCTCAAGTAGTGGGCCGCCGCCGATCAGTGACCGTGCTCCCCGACGCCGAGTCCCAGCCCCCCACCAACCTGGTAGTCATCACCCCCAGGCTCTGACCTCCACGGTTCCCAAGCATCGAGAATGTCGTCGGGACTGAGGAGCAACGCGACTTGCGCGTGGGTTGATCCACGCACATCAACCGACGGCATCGCTGAAGTCGACGATGCGGATCTCGCTGCGGCGCATCAACTAGCGGCGAGCCCGTCGGCAACCGCAATGTCCCACAGGTGGGACTCGTCGTCGTCCCACTCTTCGAAAGTAGGAATTCGATTACCACCAGACCTCGAAGCGTGAGTTTGGCGGCGCTTCGCGTTTGAGGGTGGAGTGAGGGCGTTGAGGAGGTTTCCTGTGGCGACACAGACTCGACGGCCCCAGCCCCCAAAGTCCGCTCGGGGCGACCCGACGACCGGTGGATGGTTGCCTGCCCGCGTGGCCGCTAGTTGGTCAGGTAGTAGCGAATGATGTCTTGGAGTTGCGGGCGGTTGATCTGGTTGTTCTGGTAGTCGCGCATGGCGGTCAGAAGCTCACTAAGGTCGATCTTGCCGTTGTTGTTGGCATCGTAGGCTTTGACCATGTCTGGAGGGCCTGAGTTGACGGTGGGGACAGGACTGTTGACGGTGGGGACAGGACTGTTGACGGTGGAGACAGGACTGTTGACGGTGGGGACGGGGTTGTTGTTGGGGACGAGACTGTTGTCCGGGGGGACGGGGTTGTTGTTGGGGACGAGACTGCCGGTGGTGGATGTTCTCTGGAAGACGTCGATTATCGTGATATCTGCCACTTGCGGGTGACCCCACTGCAACACGGACGGCAAGAAGGGCGGGCTGATCCCCACCGCGAACGTCTCGTTGTCACCGTCGTCGTCTTGCGTCGTCCCGATCGTGGCCGTGCCCGTCAACTGGCCGGCCGGGATGTCAATGTCGAAGGACCCGCCGAGCCGGCCGCTGGTGCTTAGCTCCTCGTAGTCGCCGGGCTCCGCCGTGCGCTGGATCTGAAACAACGGGATCCGCACCGCTCGGGGCAGCGACTCCGACAGCGTCACCGTCACTGTCACCGGGGAGCCCTCGTTGACTTGGGGCGTGGCGGAGACCGATACCCTGGCGGTCTCGATGATGGTCACCTCCACCGACGACGGAGAGCCGTACGACAACCCTGGCATCAAGAACCCCCCCTCCCGTGCCAACCCGACCGTAAACGTTTCGTCATCTTTGTCTCCATCGCGGATCGTCTGCACCAATCCCGTGCCGCTCGTCTCGCCGGCGGGGATTACGATATGTTGCAGCGGTATGTAATCATTACTGCCGATATAACCCGTGCCGTAGTTCTCCCTAGTCTCCGCCGTGCCCGGCGTCGTGTACAGCCAAACCCTCCGATCCCGCGCCGCCGCCTCGGTCACCGTCGCCGTGATCGCCGCAGCGGAGCCCTCCCTGACCGAGCTGGGCGAGGCCGAGAGCGATACTTCGGGACAATCTGGCAAAGAACGGACGGCGTTGGGGCTCACGCCGATCAAGTCTCTCACTGTCAAGATTGACCTTCTCTGGGCCATGGCCGAGGTCAGGCAGGTCAGGCTGTTCTGGCCCATCGACAGATTGGTCAACGCGCCAAGGTCGCGGAACGCTCTTGTTGGAAAGCCCGTGAGGGAATTCTTGTCTAGGGAGAGACTATTCAAGGATGAGAGGCCGTCGAAGACATTCGCGGGCAGTATGTACAGGGAATTGTCGCGCATATTGAGACCCACCAAGGAGGAGAGACCGTTGAAGACGTTCCCTCGGAGGCTGCTCAACGAATTCTCGCTCAAATTGAGACCCGTCAAGGAGGTGAGGCCGGCAAAAGCCTCCACATGCATGCTGGTCAACGAATTGGTGCTCAGTTGGAGAGTCTGCAAGGAGGGGACACCGCTGAACGCCTTCGCTGGCACGCTGGCCAGGGAATTGCGGCTCATTGTGAGAGTTCGCAAGGAAGGGAGGCCGTTGAACGCGTCCGCTGGCACGCTGGCCAGGGAATTGTCGCTCATTGTGAGAGTTCGCAGGGAAGGGAGGCCGTTGAACGCGTCCGCTGGCACGCTGGCCAGGGAATTGTCGCTCAAATCAAGGGTTTGCAAGGAGGAAAGGCCGTTGAACACGTTCGCCGGCAGGCTGGTCAGCGAATTGCCGCTCAAATCGAGTCTTTCCAAGGAGGAAAGGCCGTCGAAGGCGTTCGCCGACAGGCTGGCCAGGGAATTGCCGTCCAAATCGAGGGTTTGCAAGGAGGGGAGGTCGTTGAACACGTTCGCTGGCAGGCTGGCCAACGAATTGCCGCCCAAATCGAGCCGTTGCAAGGAAGAAAGGCCCCGGAAATCTATCTCCCGCAAGCCAGTCAGAACATCAGCAGCATCGACACTCAGTGTCAAGACAGCACTCAGTGAAGTCGATGTGACGTCTGCACAACTGGCATCGACCGTCGTTCGCGTCCGTTCCACAATGACAGAACCCACGGCAGGCGTGCGCCCACATATGCCGCTGACCATCACGGGTTGATTGAGCAACTCGAACGCTTTATAGGACGCGCGCTCCCGGATCGGATTGCTGCTTGGCATCCGGTAGTTCACCGTCACCGCTTGACCAGCATCCACCGGCTCAGTCAGGTTCAGGTTCACCACCACGCCGCTGATCGACACGGGGCTGCTGCCGGCCAGACGCACTGTCGTGCCGTCCACACGTACCGTGAAGGCCGAGGCTGGCGGAACGGAGTTCTCGTTCAGCAACACGTCGTAGGTGAGCTTCAGGGTCGTGTCGTTCGCTGTCGCGGTGGACAGCAACGGTCGTCCGGGCCTCACCGTGCCCGTACCGCGTCGCCAAAATTGGCTGGTGGCGCCGGCGCTCTTGGCGCGCACTCGCAACCGGTAGATCGTGTCGGCGGACAGACCCGAAATCGTCTGCGAAGGTATCGCACCGTCGCGGGCG
>Ga0209022_1002505_pt1 | contig 15043 bp, 14 predicted proteins | sample PinacodermPK_FD_187300 | JGI IMG/M metagenome (GOLD analysis project Ga0209022, IMG submission 187300) | Host-associated microbial community of the marine sponge Aplysina aerophoba from Gulf of Piran - sponge pinacoderm, lysed by proteinase... | ecosystem: Host-associated > Porifera > Sponge >...
GGCATTGGCCGCAGGTCATGTGTGGATTGTGGGCAGTGGTTGGGAGGGCAGCTATTCCCTTGAGGACAGCCTGGCCGCCGGCGCCCTGCTCCACTCCGTGGCCACGACCCTGGGCAGTGATCCCCAAAGCCACTGCGGAAACGACGAGACGACTGCCGCCGCGGCCCTCTGGCAAGTGTGGCAGCACAACCCGGAAGCCTGTTTGCGCCTGGCCACCCATGGTCAACGCCTGCAACGCCTCGGCAACCACGACGCGGATCTCCGCTGCTGTGCCGCCGTCAATAGCCTGACGGTGGTGCCTACCCAGACCAGCCCTGGGGTTTTCAGACTGGTTTGAGGGGAGAAATGGTCCATACGCTTGAACCGGTCACTCTCTATACCATATGATTTACACTCATACTGCTGCTGATCTGCAGGAGCGCCACACGAAGCCTTTCTGCGCAAATGGCGTCTCAAATGTCAGACCGTCCTGCCCGTGCCCATACTGCTCTGGACACTCTGCTGGCATCAGGCTAGATCCAGACGCGCAAGGTAGATGGTTGGGCAAACCTATGCACTCAAGCCAGGCCATGATGCCCCTTGACCTGGCCGCCTGATTCGGCAACAAAGACTTCAATGCACCTGATTTGATTGGGACAGGTTTACCCAACCATCCACCTTGCTTGCGTAACAGAATCTGCCCCTATGCCAGCAGCAGTGCCCATGCTACTGGCATAGGGGAGAGGACGGATCCAGATCCTGCGGTGGTTCCCCGTTGAGTCGTTCGATGGCGTTGGTGGTGCGCACTGATTTCCACCCTCGACGGATCACTCGGGTGAAGCAGAAAAGTGGATTACCAGCTTCTTCCAGGCTACCAGCGATAGCACGACATCTGAGTCACCATTTCTTGGGAAAAGCCTTGAGGAACTCCTGCACATCCTAGAAGATCACTCTCTAGCTCCTGCGAGAAGAAGAACTTTAACAACTTCTATATGATGCGAATCTGAAGCCAGCTTCAAAGCTGTATGGCCATCTTTATTTCTCAAATCAAGTTTAACATTCGCTGAAATTAAGAGTTCAACAAGTTCTTTATCTCCTTTCTCAGAGGCGATTGTCAAAGCTGTATCTCCATGTTTATTTTGAAGATCAGGATCAGCTCCTGCTGAGATGAGACTTTCAACGATTCTCTTATCTTTCCTCTTAGAAGCAATTATTGAGGCGATTGTCAAAGCTGTATCTCCGTGTTTATTTTGAAGATTAGGATCAGCTCCTGCTGAGATGAGACTTTCAATAATTCTCTTATCTTTCCTCTTAGAAGCAATCATTAAAGATGTATACTTATTTTCATTCTTTTTATTAACATCGACTCCTACTGAGATGAGTAAGTTAACTATTTCTAGATGTCCAAAAAGTGAAGCTTTCATCAAAGCTGTAGAGCCATCTTCACTTTGAAAGTCGAGATAAACTTTATTTTCAGAGATTAAATTTTTAATGACTTGCGTTTGTCCATATATCGAAGCCTCCATTAGAGTTGAGATATATTGTGTTTCTAAAATCTTATCTGCATTTGTTATCTTTTTTAAAATCTCTACAATTTCTGTGTAGTTATTTTTATAAGCAATTGTGAAAACTGTATCTCCATATTTGTTTTGAAGATCAGGATCAGCTCCTGCTAAAATGAGATTTTTAACGATTTTTTTATATGAATTTTTAGAAGCGATTATTAAGGCCGTATCTCCATTGTTATTCTGTAAATCAAGATCAATAGTTGCTCGAGTTAAAATATCTACAATTTCTGTTAAGTTATTCCTGGAAGCAATCATCAAAGCTGTATCTCCATCTCTGTTCTTTTTATTAACATCAACTCTTTCCAAAATGAGACTTTCAACAATCTTCTTATATCCTTTCTCAGAAGCAATTGTTAAAGCTGTATCACCATTTTTGTTCTGTAAATCAGAATGGGCTTTAGGATAGGCTTTCTTTAAGATCAGTTCAATTAATTCTAGGTCTCCACAACGCGAAGCCTTCATTAAAACTGTTTCACCATTCATATAATCTTTAATATTAACATTGGCTCCTACTAAGAGTAGTCTTTTAAAGGCTTCAATATTTCTAATTTCAAAAGCGATCATTAGAGCTGTTTTGCCACTATAATTTTCTATAGTATTAATATCAGATCCTGCTTGAATTAAAATATTCAGAATCTGCATATGATTATTTAAAATAGAAATCATTAAAGCAGTTTTACCATCTTTATCTTGGCAGTTAAGATCGACCAGCAATTTTTCCTTGTCAAGAAACAAATGAAGGGCTTCTGTATTTCCATTTGTAGAAGTCTGTAATAGTAATTTATTATTTATTAATCTTTTATTGGTTACAATAGACCAAATAGAAATAATCATCCTAAGAACTGAAGGAAATATAGCTATAGTCATAAAAATAGCCATCAAAAACCAGCTTCCTAACATATATCTAATCAAAACAAATGAGATTGAAATTATAGAAATTATTGAAACTGTTTCAATATCTTCATCTACATAATCTCTTATTAGAGTATCTACATATAGGGAATCTAGAGTCTTCTGGCGCATGATTTCGAACTTATTCAGAGGCTCCTTAAAATTGACTAGCAATTCTTCCTTGCCAAGAAGCAAATCAAAAGATCGCCTAATCATAACATGACTAATCGTCTTAAAAACTAAAGAGAACATAATTATAGTCATAAAAATAACCATCAAAAACCAGCTTTCGAATATAAATTTAATCAAAACAAGTGAGAGTGAGATTACGGCAATAGAAAATGGAAACCTCACATCTAATTTTTTTAATGTAGATCCAATCACAAGAATAAGTGCGGTTGAGACACCAGCCACCACCGTTAAGACAAGAAAAAACAGCATTAAGACAAGAAAAGACTCCATTTCAGTTAATCTCCAAATTAGGGCAACTCTGAAAAAGTCGCTTCAATCTCTGCTGATCCTTTTTAAGGAGGCAGCTCCCATCGGAGCCTGCCATTGTTTTGAGGTTCGGCCCGTGGCTCTCTGGAGGAAAGACGTCTTGGCCAAGGTCATTTGCCACAATGGCCCGGAACCGATCCCCGGCAATGGTTTCCTGTTCAATGAGTTCATCGGTCAGCTCATCCATCAGGGGACGATGCCGGGACAGCAGCGTGCAGGCCTTGGCGAGGGCCTGTTTGGCCAACTGCTGCACTTCCGCATCGAGGGCTTTGGCTGTGTCTTTTGAATAGGTGGGGCGCTGTTGAAGCCAATCCCGGCCAATGAACACCTCCGCCTGATTCCCTTCCCAAGCCACCGGACCCAGGGATGAGAAGCCGTAGCGGGTGACCATCTCCCGGGCCGTGGCGGTGACGGCCTCGATATCGCTGCTGGCCCCCTGGGTGATTTCCTGTTTGCCAAAGACCACCAGCTCCGCAGCACGGCCGCCCATGCTTACCACCATCCGGGCCTGAAGCCTGGCCCGGGTCAAAAGACCGGAATCCACCACCATTTCATCAGGTGTGAAGCGGGTATAGCCCCCCACCCCGCCACTGCGGGGTAGCAGGGTCACCTTGTCCAGATCGTCTGCCTGATCCAGCAGGGTTGCCAGCAACGCATGACCCACCTCGTGATAGGCAATGAGCCGCTTTTTGGCACTGTCCTGAAGGGGTGCGGCGGGCAGTCCCATGGTGACCCGCTCCAGGGCATCCATGATGTGGTTATCCTCAATGCACTGCTGCTGCGCCCGGGCGGTAACAATGGCGGCTTCGTTCAGCAGGTTGGCCAGATCGGCGCCAGAAAAGCCGGGTGTACGGCGGGCCCATGCAGCAAGGTCCACCTCCGGGCTGATGGGCCGGGTACGGGCATGGACATTGAGAATAGCCTCCCGTCCACGGCGGTCCGGCAAATCCACCAACACCCGCCGATCAAAGCGACCCGGTCGCAGCAGGGCTGTATCCAGCACGTCGGGGCGGTTGGTGGCCGCCAGCAGGATCACGCCGGAATTCTCCTCGAAGCCATCCATTTCCGTGAGCAACTGGTTGAGAGTTTGCTCCCGCTCGTCGTTGCCGCCACCAATGCCCGCGCCACGCTGGCGACCCACGGCGTCAATCTCGTCGATAAACACAATGCAGGGGGCTTTCTGCTTTGCCTGGCGGAACAAATCCCGCACCCGACTGGCCCCTACACCCACAAACAACTCCACAAATTCACTGGCGGAGATGGAGAAGAAATGCACCCCCGCTTCTCCAGCCACGGCACGGGCCAGGAGGGTTTTGCCGGTTCCCGGTGGCCCCACCAGCAATACGCCACGGGGAATCCGGGCGCCAATGCTGGTGAAGCGATCAGGTTGCTTGAGAAAGGCCACCACCTCCTGGAGTTCGTCCTTGGCTTCGTTGATCCCTGCCACGTCCTCAAAACAGACCTTGATGTCGTTTTCAGGCCGTAGGCGGGGTTTGCTGCGGCCAAAGCCCAGGGCACGGTTGGCCGCCTTGGCAGAGCGGCGCAGCAGGAAGGTGAGACCCACCAGGATCAGCAACACCAGCAGCAGATTGCCCACCAGCCCGGTGAGAGCCTGTTGCTGACGGCTGTCCTGAATGGTGAGGGGCACCCCGGCGGCTTCTGCCTCCTGAATCAGTACGGGATTTTCAGGAAACACGTCCACCACGCTCTGGCGACCATCCAGCAAGGTGGCCCGCACCTTGCGCAGATCGGGATCCCAAAGCAACTCTTGTGCCTGACCGTTGCGGATGGCGTCCACAAGACCGCTATAACTGAGCGGCGCTCTGGCGGATTGGCCCAGCGCTGGCGCAAAAACGGTGATGTGGCGCTGATTTGCCACGGAATGTTCCTTTCTGAGAGCAACTGTAGCCAGTGGCCACGACCAATGGTTTGACGTGGCCCCAAGCCATGGCAAGAATAGAAGGTTCATGGTCCTGTATTCCTGCGATCCGATGGCTGTCCCCAAGAAGAAAACATCTCACCAGAAGCGGAATCACCGCCGCGCTACCTGGAATCGCAAGGCCCGCCTGGCTGCCCAGCGGGCCATGTCCTTGGGCAAGGCTGTCCTCAGTGGGCGGGCCAAGGGCTTCCACTACCCCATGGAGGATACGGAGGAAGGGGAAGCGGAGGACATTTGAGCCGGTGCGGGCCAGTTGACGGCGCCGGGTGGCCCCACAGCAATCACCCGCCGCCGGCCATCCAGGGTCGCCGTCATCATCACGGGGGGGCCTCCATCCACCGGGATCCGGTCAGGTTGCAGAGCGCGATGGGGTGGAACCGAGGCCCAGAAACAGCGCAGCAACCGCTCCAATTGCATCCCGCTGAGGGCGCCCTTGCCACTGCGGCGCTGCCGTGCTTCCGCCTGGATCCGCCACCGCAGGCTGTGGCGCCACTGCTGGGGAATCACCAGCACCAGCCCATGAAGCCGCTTCCATGTGCTGGTGTAGTCCGCAAGAAGACTGCTGCAGCGGGCACACCAGGCCTGCTCTGCTGCGGATGCGCCAGGATACGGGTCATCCGGACCCGCCTGAAACGGGCGGGCGCCCACCATCCAACCCTCCAATAGAAAGAAGTCGCCCCTGTGTTCCACACTGCCACTGCGGTCCCCCCGGCCGCTGGCCAGGCCTTTATCGAAGCGGGGAACGGAACAGTGCCCATGGGCAGCGAAGTCGTCCAGGGAGCGGTTCAGCCATTGCAGGTCATGGCTGCCGGGGGGACCACGATCAATGGCGAAGGGATTGGCGGCCATGGCCGCGGCCCGTATGGGCAGGGGAAGGTAATAGTCGTCAATGGAGGCCACGATGGGGGAAAAGCCATAGGCTTGCCCCAGCACTGCCATGGCCTGGCCCAGGGTGGTTTTCCCGGTACCCGGCACACCTGCCAGGCCCATTCGGGGCCGCGGCGTTGTCCGTTGCAATCTCTCCATGAGGTGGACCATGGGAACCCACAAACCCCAGAGAACACCGGGATGGTGTGGGATTGCGGCCAGAGCCTCCACAACGGTTGTCGTGCCCAGCACGTCGAGTTGCCGATCCAGCCATGTCGTCACCGTCTCTTTATCCAAATCCAGCAGGGTGCGCCAGCCATCCTGGCGGGCCAACTGGTGGACCAACCGACTGCGCTGCGCCGGCATCGTCAGCACCGCCCGCAGGTCGAGGTCGCCATCAACCCGGAACAGCGGCCCCGGGCAAGATATGAACCAGGACGTGGACACCAGCTCAGGAACCCAACTTGAAAGCCTCCAGGACAACCGAGAAGACAAAGCCGATACGGATATTGTCCACAGCTTGCCGCAGCAGGGAAAGATTGGCGACGTTGGCCCCCAGGGACCGTAGCCTCACAAGAATCTCGGAGGCCACCAGCACCAGCAAGGCTCCGAAGTCACTGAACGGTAGAAGCGGTTTCAACAGAGGAATCCCCATCTGGCCGATGAAAAAGCCACCGGTGAGGCCGAGAATGAAGACCACCCTGCGCCGCCATGGGGTTTGCAGCAGGTCGAGAAGCCAGCGACCAATACCGGCGGAAGCACTGTGAAGACGGGTGTGTTGTGGGCTCAGGGTCCGGGATGGGGTGGGGCTGACGGGAGGCGGACCCCTTCAGGGAGTCCTTGCAGGTAGGCAAGATCCACGTGGGTCCGGGACCCCAGGGCAGGCCCCGTCAAAACGGTAGCGGGCTGCCGAGGCCCATCACCCAGATGATCCACCACTGCCGCGGCCCCGGCAAATTCCTGGTTCCGCGTGACACGGCTTGGTGTTACCAGGCACCGTAGTCCGGCGCGGCAGACTGCCTCCAGACCTTGGGGTGAATCCTCAAGGGCCACCACTCGGTCGGGAGCCAGCCCTGATTGACGTAGGGCCATGACATAACATTGGCGATCAGGCTTCTTGCGGTTCACGTCCTCACCACAAACCCACCCCTGAAAGGCAGGCGCCAGGGGTTGAAAGGGCCGGGTACGCAGCAGTGCTTCCACCGCCTGGCGGCGGCTGGTGGTCACAATCCACTGCTGCCAGCCTGCTGCCGCGGCAGCTTGAACGAGTCGCACAACGCCTGGCCGTGGCGCCAGGCCACCAGCGGCAACAATGCGCCGATAGTGCATCTGCTTGCGCTCCTGAAGGTCTGCCGCCATGGTCCACTGGTTGGCTTGATCCCCAGGGGCTCCCGGGGGGGCGGTGGCCAGCCAGTGGCGAAGACGCTCTTCCCCTCCACTGATCCGCAGAAGTTCGTTGTAGCAACCCACCGACCAACGCCAAGGCAGGCCCCGTTCCGCAAAGGCGGCATTGAATGCCTGCCGGTGACCGTCCCCTTCGGTCTCCGCCATGGTGCCGTCCACATCCCAAAGCAGACCAAAGGCGTGGGTCATGAATGGGTAGCCTGTCCGGCTGGACACTAGCATCATCGGGCCAACCGCCCTGGGTATCGGTGACATCGTCAATCCGGCCCATGGTATGGACGGTTTGATTCAGGGTGATATGGCGCAGATAAAATCCAGCGTTGCTTCCGGCGTACTTTTTGGCGTGATCGTCACGTCACTATGCGGAATTTGATAGATGGATTCCAGCGGTGTAAAGGATAAAAAACCATGAGAAAACGTCCTCTCCATATTGATTTTGGAATGCTGTGTTGCTGCCACAGCATTGTTTTCTGGTGCAGGGTAAATCAGAAGCAAACATGTCCCTCTGCATAGAAGTTATTTAGATCCACCGGGTGGCGTGGGCAGGAGACCGGATTCCACGGAGGTGGCGGGTCATGGGTAGACGTTGATGTACGGCGACATGACGGTCAGGCGTTGAGGACGTGCTCGTCACAGTGGATGGACGGGTCTGCGGGCGCCAAGGTCACGGACCACTGCTGCTCTATCGACCTGATCCGGCAGCTCCACCACCTGGGAGACGCCCAGCCCTTCGCAGTCGACACCGATCCCACTGGCTTGGCCATGCTGCTACCCCCGGAAGGGAGGTCTCCACCAACTCCTGCAAGAACGGATTCGTCCGCATACGGGCTGTGAGGGTATCGGTGACGTGGGTTGGAGGCCAGGCCGTAGGTGATGGTCTGGGCATACACCAACGAAGCCAGCCCCTCCAGGCCATGGACCGGTACGGTCTTGCGGAGTGTCCTCGGGAGTCGGTTGCGTGGCCCGGATTCGGTCTCAATGGCGAGCGCTGTCCGGATCAGGGCTGCGAATGGCGCGGGCCAGCGCGGCGAGGCGCTCGGACAACTGCTTCCGGATACCGACCGACCCCCTGTCCTGGTGTGCTACGCCCACTCTTCTTCCGATCCCGACACCCCCCGTTTGGCTCGTGGGATCCCATGGGAACGTAGCTGGACCATGCCTGCGGTTCTTGAATAGAGGCTTGGGACAAACAGTGCGGATGGGGAGACTTGAACTCCCATGGCATTGCTGCCACTAGTACCTGAAACTAGCGCGTCTACCGATTCCGCCACATCCGCGGGCGTGGATAGGGTCTAAAGACCCCAATGGCCTACTGCACTCCCTGGATTTTGGGTAGGGAATGTGCCTGTCGGACTCATCCATGAAATCCTACATCCCAAGGACCATCCATGGGGCCAACCAGGAGAAAGAATAACAAGGAGGAAACGCCTGATAGGATGTATGAACTTATGCCAGTTTCTTGACTGGGAGGACTGGCAGAATCCAGTCTCACTGTCACTTTTAGCTGAATAGAACGGTTACCAACCTGACCTCTCCATGACACTTGCAGCCCTCAACTCGCCGGTTGGTCTGAACGAGTCCCAGTTATCCATCGTTGGTCGGCAGCGGCTTGAGGGTGAGTTGCATGTCAATGGCGCCAAAAATTCCGCCCTGGTGTTGATGGCGGCCTCCGTGTTGAGTTGCGATTCCATTCGCCTCCGGAACATGCCGGATCTCACGGATATCGGCACCATGGCAAAAATCCTGATCTCCCTGGGGGTGGGGTTCCACCTGGAGGGATCCTCGGCAGTGCTCAGAAGCGATGGGCTCACCCGCCATGACCCGTCCTATGACCTCACCCGTAAGCTACGCGCCAGTTTTTTTCTGATCGGTCCTCTCCTGGCCCGCCACGGTGTGGCCAAGGTGCCCTTGCCGGGTGGCTGCCGCATCGGTAGCCGTCCCGTGCGTGAACACAACAAGGGCCTGCAGGCCATGGGCGTCAGGATCTCGATCGAAGGTGGGGTGGTTTCAGCAGAAGTGCAGGGCAATCACGGTCGGTTACAGGGATGCTCTATTGATCTGGACTGCCCCAGTGTGGGCGCCACGGAAACCCTGATGATGGCTGCCACCTTGGCAGAGGGGGAAACCGTTCTCCGCAATGCAGCCCAGGAGCCGGAAGTGGTCGATCTGGCGGGCCTGCTCAAGGCCATGGGGGCGAGGATTCACGGTGCTGGATCCTCCACGATCAGGATCTCCGGGGTCAGGAAACTCCACGGTGCGGACTATGCCGTGATTCCCGACCGAATTGAAGCAGCCACGTTTCTGATCGCCGCCGCCGCCACACGTTCCCGCCTCCACGTAACCCCCATGGAACCCAACCATTTGAACGCTGTGCTGGCCAAACTGGAGGAAGTGGGCTGCAGCGTCAATCCGCAGGGTCAGGGCATCACCGTCACAACGCCAGGGCAGTTGCGGGGTTGTGATCTGCGTACCCAACCGTTTCCGGGATTCCCGACGGATTTACAAGCGCCATTTATGGCTCTGCTGACCACGGTTCAGGGAACCTCCTTCGTCACAGAGACGATTTTTGAGAATCGCCTGCAGCATGTGGCCGAGTTACAGCGCATGGGCGCTCAAATTCGCACCTGTGGCAACGTTGCCATCCTCGAAGGCGTGCCCATGCTCAGTGGTGTTGCTGTAACAGGGACTGATCTGCGTGCTGCGGCAGCCATGGTGATTGCCGGGCTGGCCGCGGACGGCGTTACCCACGTGGCGGGGCTGGAGCACCTTGATCGGGGCTACGCGCGTCTGGAGGAGCGGCTTCAGGCCGTCGGCGCCCGGATCAGTCGCATTGGTGCGACCCGACCTGCTTTACTGGCAGCCTAGATCTCTCTAAAGTTATCTCCTGAATCCCTATCCAGGGAGCGTGCCGGAATTGGTAGACGGACTCGACTCAAAATCGAGCGCCTTCGGGCATGTGGGTTCGAGTCCCACCGCTCCCATGATTATTGTCTCCAGCCAGCCCAACCCATGGCGTTTGATTCGCAAGTCTCATCCCCGGTAGGCCCTCCCGGTACGGCTGCGGTGATGAACACCTACAGACGCTTTCCGGTGACCTTCACCCATGGCCGGGGCAGTTGGCTATGGGATCGTCAAGGTGATCGCTATATGGACTGTGTTGCCGGCGTTGCCGTCTGTAGTCTGGGCCATAGTGATCCGGTTTTGCAGCAGGCCCTCAGTGAACAGTTGGGTCGGTTGCAGCATGTGTCGAACCTTTACTTCACTCCGGAGCAGGCGGAGTTGGCCACCTGGATCACCGCCAACAGCCCTATGGACGCGGTGTTCTTCTGTAACTCCGGCGCCGAGGCCAACGAAGCCGCCATCAAGTTGGCGCGTAAGCATGGGCGCTGCAAGCGAGGCATTGAACAGGCCCGGATCGTCACGGCTCGAGCCAGCTTTCACGGGCGCACCATGGCCAGCCTGAGCGCAACGGGCCAACCCAAGTACCACCAGGGCTTCACCCCCCTGGTGGAGGGTTTCCATTATGTGGATTACAACGACTTTCCTGCCATCAAGCAGTGCATTGACCGCCTGGACGCTCAGGGCCCAGCCGTGGCAGCGGTGCTGCTGGAGCCTCTTCAGGGGGAAGGCGGGGTCCGGCCGGGGGATCCCGGCGTCTTTGCTGCCCTGCGCCAACTCTGTGACCAGCGGGGGATTTTGCTCATCCTGGATGAGGTTCAGGTGGGGATGGGTCGCACCGGTCAACTCTGGGGCCATCAACACCTGGGCATCGAGCCGGACGCCATGACCATGGCCAAGGGCCTGGGGGGCGGATTCCCTATTGGAGCCCTGGCCGTGAAACACCACTGCGACGTGTTTCAACCGGGAGACCATGCCAGCACCTTCGGTGGCAATTCCCTGGCCTGCCGCGCCGCCCTCACCATGGCAGCAGAGTTGGAACGCCGTCGTCTACTCACCCATGTGCAGCAACGGGGCGAACAACTGCGCCGCGGACTGGAGGAGTTGGTGGTGGGGTTCCCCAAGCTTTGTGCTAGTGCTCGTGGCTGGGGGCTGATTCAAGGGCTTGTTCTGCGAGAGGGTGGTCCCAGTGCTGCCCAGGTGACCCAGGCCTGCCTTCAGCAAAAGCTTCTGGTGGTTCCTGCGGGTGCCCAGGTGGTGCGCCTTGTTCCACCCCTCACCATCAGCGAGGCGGAGATCAACACAGCCCTGATGCGGCTGCGCACAGCCCTGGGTGGCTTGGGCGCCTAGGTGTCGGTGACGGTTGGTGCGGATGCGCGCCCCTGCGGGGATTCCCGCTGGCCAGCGCCTGTCGACTTGAGCGATCTGCTGCCAGGCCAGACCCACGGTGTTGTCACCATGGGTCTGGAGCGCATCAAAGGCGCCCTGGCCGCCCTGGACAATCCCCAGAACAGCTTTGTGGCCATTCACGTGGCAGGCACCAACGGCAAGGGGTCCATCTGCAGCTTGATACATGGGGCCTTGGCGGCCCACGGGCTGCCCTCCGGTCTCTACACCTCGCCCCACCTGGTGAGCTGGTGTGAGCGGATTCGCGTTGGCCAGACGTTCATCACACCCACTACCCTCCGCAGCCTGCTCCTGGAATTACGGCCTCTGGCGCAGCAGTGGTCTCTCACGCCGTTTGAACGGCTGACCGTCGCGGCTTTCCTCTACTTCCATCGCCAGGCGGTGAACCTGGCGGTGTTGGAGGTGGGATTGGGTGGACGGCTGGATGCCACCACGGCCCACGGTCAACGCCACACCGTGGCCTTCGCCGCCATTGGCGAGGATCATCAGGAGTACCTTGGCGAGGATATCACCAGCATTGCCAGAGAGAAAGCCGGTGTGCTCACCCCGGGTTGCGTGGCCTTTTCCGGTCCCCAGCCTGCTGCGGTGGTTCCTGTGCTTCGTCAAGCTGCCGTGGATTGTGGCGCCACGATGACCTGGGTACCCCCCCTTGCAGACGACACGTTCCGATCCCTGAACCTTCCCCTTCGCGGCCGGGTGCAGCAACACAATGCCGCAGTGGCCATGGCGGTGCTGGAGCACGTCAGCGCCACCATGCAACCCCTGGATATGCAGCGGAGCCGGAAGGGCATGGCTTCCGTACGCTGGCCCGGTCGCCTGCAGCATTGCCGGTGGCACGGTCACCCGCTACTGGTGGATGGCGCCCACAACCGTTGTGCTGCCCTGTGTCTACGCAAGGAGTTGGATGGCGCTACCTCTGCGGGACCCATTCACTGGGTGCTGGGCATCCTGGCCAACAAAGACGCCGTTGGCATGCTCCAAGCCCTGCTACGACCGGGGGACCGGGCCTGGCTGGTGGCGATCAAGGATAGCGTCTGCTGGTCAGCGGATCAACTGGTCAAGCGGCTGCCCGCGCCACAGGCCGCTTGCCTGGAACGGACACCCCCCCACTTGGGGTCCACTTGGCCGGTGTCCATTGCCTTGCGGCAGGCCACTCGTCAGCCGTCAGGGTCGGAAGCGCGCGTCGTGGTGTCGGGATCCCTGTATCTCCTGGGTCAACTGCACCACCAAGGCGTCATTCGGGTTGTGGAAAAGAACTGACCTGTAAGGCGCCCAATGCCGGGTGCCTTACAGGTCGAAAGAGCGTTACAGCTCAGCCGAGACCGATCTGGCCAAGGATGCCCTGACCGGTGAGCACCTCGGTGAGCAGGCCGATGACGAAGCCCATCATGGCCAGACGGCCATTCCAGGTTTCTGCGAAGTCAACGAAGCCGAAGCGGGAAGATGAAGAATCGGACATGGCAGGAAGGAAGCGGTGGATGGTTGATGGTGATGGAAGGAACTGTTGTGCCCCTCGGAGTTCGGATTCAGCCGAGACCGATCTGGCCAAGGATGCCTTGACCGGTGAGCACCTCGGTGAGCAGGCCGATGACGAAGCCCATCATGGCCAGACGGCCATTCCAGGTTTCTGCGAAGTCGACGAAGCCGAAGCGGGAAGACGAAGAATCAGACATGGCCCAGCGGGGATCACTACATAAAGCGTAACAAAATATTGAGGAATGTGAAGGGGGGTGCTGCCGGTTTATTGTGATGAAAGCCCTACCTCTGCGGCAAGTTTGGTCTCAGGCCGCAGATTTCTCTCCATCAGGGAGGCCACGGATTCGGCGGGCGTGGTGTGCTGCTCCAGCAACTGGAGCACCTGCCGAGCAATGGGCACGGAAAAGCCGTGCCGCTCTGCCAACGCCACAACGGCATGGGTGGTGGGAATTCCCTCAACGGTACCCTCACAGCAGGCCTCGGCTGCTGCCGGTGTTTTGCCGCGTCCCAACTCGAAGCCGAAGCGATAGTTACGGCTCAGGGGACTGTTGGCTGTGGCCAGGAGATCTCCCAGCCCCGCCAGGCCATAGAGGGTATGGGGTTGACCACCCAGAGCACCGAGCACCACACCCATCTCGTTGAGGCCTCGGCAGAGGAGAGAGGCTTTGGCATTGCTCCCCAGGCCCAACCCGTCCGACACACCCGCCGCAATCACCATGGTGTTTTTCAACGCACCGGCCAGCTCGGTGCCGCGGGGATCGTCATTGCAGTAAATGCGCAACTGCCGGCTACTCAGCACATGCTGTAGCTCCATGGCCAAGGCCGTGTGGTTGGAACTCAACACCGTGGCTGCTGGCAGTCCCTGTTGCAATTCAGCGGAAAGATTGGGTCCACTGAGCACCAGACCCCGGGCTTGCGGGCAGAACTGGCGCCATACGGCAAGAGGAGTCAACAAGGTGTCAACAGTAATGCCCTTGGAGCAACTGACCAGGGGCAGGCCAGGGGGAATCACATGGCTGAGCCGGGGGGCCAGGCTGGTGAGGGCCGCCATGGAAACAGCGCTGACAAGAAGATCGGCGTCCGACAGGCAGTCCCCAGGGTCCCCCCCCAACCGTCGACTCCACCCCTGCACCTGATGCCCGGAGCTACGGAAGAGTCGGGCCAGGCATTGACCCCAGAGGCCCAAACCGAGGAGAGCAATGGTGGTGCGTGCCATGGTTAACCTCCTCGCTGCTGTACGTGGCGGAAACACGCGCCCGGATCGCTCGCTATCCTGCCATCGCCGTCAACAACCACCGTTGAATGAAATCCTCTGCACCCCACGGTGGTCAGCCGGTTCAACACCTTGGCCCCAAGTGATCAACACAAAGCCACCAGGCAGGAGAGGGTGAGGGTACTTAGCAGGCCCGCAGCGGTGAGGAGCTTGATAAAAGGGTTTCCAAACAACCTGGCCGTGGGATTGAGGTGGAACATAAAGAAAACCTGAAGCCCTCTCTCCAGTCTGGCTGGCCATGGCCGGAAACGCCATGGTTGTCGAGCAATTGTTTCTGTCTTCTCACCAAGCCCACACCGCGCCGAGACGGCAGGCTCACCGGGCTGAAGCCTCTAGCGCACGTGCCGGGTGCCATCCACCGGGTGATAGGTTTCGCCTGTGACCTCCTCATAGAGATAGGCGGGGAGGCCTGTTTCAAACATTGTCTGGAGTGCTTCCTTCAAGTAGGGATTCCAGCCTCCTGTGCTCACTGTGCCGTGGCGAACAGTCCAGTCCCAGGTGCCTTGCAGATCACGGGGGGTGCGTCCATCCCGATCACGCCATGTGACCAGATCCTGAGACTCCACCAAGCCCACCAGGATGGGTTCCTTGCCGTAGGCCGGGGTCAGCGTCAACTCAAGGCGAATCGGATCTTCCTTCACCTGCCGCAGTTGGAAGCGGGGGGGAAGCTTCAAACCTTTCAAGACCGCGGCAACGGTTCGCATTCTCTTGTTCACGGGGTCTGATGCATTGGTGAGAAACCCAAAGGGGCCGTGGTGAGGGTATCCGTTCGGCATGGAACACCGGGAAACGGTCAGGACTCAGCCAGAGCCATCTCAACTTTTAGCGTGGGGCCAAGGGGGG
>Ga0209022_1002506_pt1 | contig 15041 bp, 9 predicted proteins | sample PinacodermPK_FD_187300 | JGI IMG/M metagenome (GOLD analysis project Ga0209022, IMG submission 187300) | Host-associated microbial community of the marine sponge Aplysina aerophoba from Gulf of Piran - sponge pinacoderm, lysed by proteinase... | ecosystem: Host-associated > Porifera > Sponge >...
CACAATTCAGCGCCGTTGTACGAGGTGACCAAAATGCCAGGGTATTTGGGAATGATTTGGCTCAGCGGCTTTCAGCAAAAATGCCAAATGCTGAGCATGAGCTCGTTGCCAATACTGTTCCGGTTATTGCCATTACCCATAGTCTCGCAGCTCCCCAGAGACAGGCCCTTGAACGCTGTGTTGAAATCATGGGCTCTGGAATGGCAAAGTTTCAACAAACGGCTTCTACAAATGGGTTGGCGGATATTGCTCAATTTAACCAGTATTGTTATTTCGTTGCTGGTGTTGTCGGCGAAATGCTGACCGAACTATTCTGTGATTATTCAGCCGAAATCAACCAACACAGAGAAGAGCTTCTTACCTTGGCTATTGGTTTTGGCCAAGGCTTACAAATGACTAATATACTCAAGGATATTTGGGATGACAAAGAAAGAGAGATTTGCTGGTTACCTAGAGATGTATTTTTAAAATACGGGGTTAAACTTGAAAATTTTAATTCTTCAGACCCACGTGTCATTAAAGGGATTCAAGAATTAGTGTTAATTGCCCATCAAAATTTGCAAAAAGCATTACAATACATTTTAATAATCCCGTCTCGTGAGACCGGTATTCGCCGTCATTGTTTGTCAGCTTTGGGCATGGCCACTCTAACATTAAGAAAAATCTATAACAATCCAGAATTTACCCACGGTGCTGAAGTAAAAATCTCACGCCGCAGTGTAAAATTCATCATGTATGTAACCAATTTACTGGTTCGTTCCAACCTTGGTTTGCAATTTTTGTTTGCGGTACTAATGTATGATTTCCGTGCACAGAAAATTCCAGATTAGCATTGAGTTTACAATACTTGAAAGTAGCCTGCTATGATTAAAGTGTTTTTTAGTTTCAATTTACCCGATTATCTATATGCTGAAGAATCCAGTTAATGGAAGAGGTCTAATACAGGTGGTGGTTGGTGCGAAAAACCTTGCAAGCCAGAATATTGTTGAATTATTGAGCTATACATAATATTAGTGGAACTAATATGAAATTACACCATTATCCCGACTTCATCATCCGCTTTCGATGGCTTGTGTTAGTTTTTACCATACTTATCATGGTTGGGACATCAGTCGGCATTCGCTTTTTCGGTGTTACCAATGATTATCGAAGTTTATTTGATGATGACAATCCGCAAGTTGTCCTATTGGATGCTTTGGAGAATATCTATGGCAAATCCGAAATCAGTATCATAGCGATTGAACCCAGTGGTCAATCTGTATTCCAGCGCGAGGTATTGGCCGCTTTAGAGACCTTGACCGATTCGGCTTGGCAAATACCTTATTCAACCCGGGTTGATTCACTTACCAACTTTCTCCACAGTTGGGCAAGTGGTGATGAACTAATTGTAGAAGAACTCGTCTTTGATGCCCCGTCTCTTTCGGATGATGAGATATTGAGGGTTAAGGACATTGCCCTGAATGATAGTGATGTTATCGGTCGACTCGTATCCAGAGATGGAAGGGTAGCAGGATTGGTAATCAATTATTCTCTCCCGGAGGAAAACTCAGATACGGCAGTATTTGAAATTACCGACCATATCTCGGGGATGCTTGAGCAGGCACGTGCTGACAATCCGGATATAAATTATTATCTGACAGGTGAAATCCCTCTCAATCGGGCATTCTCCGATGCCACAAATGATGGCCTTAAAAAATTGGTTCCGATTGTTCTTTTGGTCATAGCAGTGATAGCCACAATTTTACTCCGCTCAGTTTTGGGGATGGCTGCTCTCATGGCGGTTGTAATTTTTTCGGTGAATATGGTTATGGGATTTGCTGGTTGGCTTGGTGTCGTGTTCAATCCGGCTAACACCGGAGTACCGATAATTGTCATGACCGTAGCTTTAGCTCATTCCGTACATATTGTGGAGTCCGTTCTCGCCAAATTAGGGCAAGGAATGGACCGGAAAATGGCAGTTGCCGAGGCCGTGCGGACTAATGCTTGGCCGATTTTCCTTACATCAGTGACGACAATGATTGGGTTTCTCAGTCTGAACGCTTCTGATTCTCCCCCGTTTCGTGTCCTAGGTAATCTTGTTGCATTTGGAGTATTCTGGACTTTCGTATTTTCCCTGACCCTGCTACCAGCCATGGTTTCCTTATTGCCTCTGAGATCTAAGCAAAGACGAAGCATGTCATCGGTATTTTTTGACCGATTCAGCTTATTTGTAATTGCACGAAGAAAAATCCTGTTGGTTGCATCATCAATTGTTACGGTATTTCTGGCCAGTGGAATTTTACAACTGGATCTAACGGATAACTGGTTGAAATATTTTGATAAGCGTTATCAATTCCGACTGGATACAGATTTCGTCGCTGACAATCTGACAGGAATTCAGAACCTGGATTATTCCTTGGATTCTGGCAATGAAAATGGAATTTCTGATCCTGAATACCTACAGAAGGTTGAACAGTTTGCCGAATGGTTCAGAGAGCAGCCGGAGGTGCAACACGTCCAGGCGTTTACCGATATAATGAAACGTTTGAACAAAAACATGAACGGTGACGACCCTACTTTCTTCAGATTGCCTGATTCATCTGAACTTGCGGCTCAATATTTGTTACTCTATGAATTATCCCTCCCTTTTGGAAGAGACCTGAACAATCGGATTGATGTCAGTAAATCCTCAACCCGTATGACGGTTTCACTCAGTTCTCTCACGGCAAGTCAACAGCAAGAAATTGATACCCGTGCCCAGGCATGGCTGAGTGCCAATGCCCCCGACATGGTAACTGAAGCATCGGGAGTCACTATAGTATTCGCTCATTTATCACAACGCAATATCAAGAGCATGCTAAGTGGAACAATCATTGCCATGGCGATGATTTCACTGATTCTAATTCTTGTATTCCGAAGCATTCGAATCGGCTTAATCAGCCTTATTCCAAATTTCATACCGGCAATACTGAGTCTGGGATTGTGGGGATATCTAGTGGGAAAGGTTGGACTGGCCGGTTCTGTCATGACGGCCTTTGTGTTTGGGATTATCGTTGATGACACCATTCATTTCCTGACTAGTTATCTAAAGGCAAGACGTGCTAATAAAAGTTCTGCGGATGCCATACGTGAAACATTCAGGAATGTTGGATATGCTTTGTGGACTACTACCCTTGTATTAGCATCTGGATTTCTGGTTTTTGCAACCTCGGGATTTGAAGTGAGCTGGGCTCTAGGGCTTCTGGTAACGTTCACGATCTGGTTTGCCTTCCTCGCCGATTTCCTTCTTTTACCAGCACTATTGATGGCGCTGGATAAAAAACCTGAACCAAATCAATCCTGAAAAACCAAACCAAATATTGCCTAGTTTCAGAAATTAGCACGCTAATTGAACCAAATCCTGTAATTCAACTCCTACCAATTTGAAAGAACACTTGAAATTTTATTTTATTTCTACCAATCAATATCCCACCAGGAAACAGTAAAGGTAAAAATCCATGATCAACTCTCGGCAAGCAAAAAAGGGTTCAACAATCAAGTACCCGCTTTAAGGTGAATCATTCCCGGATAATGAGGGTCAGAACATTTATCAGAAAAGTTGAAGAGGCCTTAGCCAAGGGAAATTATGAGAAGGCCAGAGTGGCCTTAGGACAGACCCAATGTGAAATTATGCGAAGTGTATCAAAAGGCATAATGCACAAGAATACAGGGAGTCGAAAAGTTTCCAGGCTTTCACGTAAGGTAAAACTACTAGCGGACTGATAAGTGCGATTCCATAAAGATAACCGATGGTCTTCACCCCAGTTAACAACAGTTTGATACCTTACTATTCCCAATTTGGATTAAAAGATTGAATTTTATTCTAATCTGATTATTTAGTTCAATTTGAATTGGTTCACTAACTTGCATATCGGGGTATTATTCTCACTTTTATCTAGGATCGAATTTAATAAAATACAGATTTTTATTTCACCCTCCTTGTGGTTTTGTAAATTTCTAGGAGCATTTTTCTACAAAAATGGTATAAAATGTTATTATCATATATTCACATCATAGAAACTTAACTCACTTGATTTTATAGAATGTAAAATTTCAATTATGAGCAAAGAAGCCCGATTACCTTTAGGTGGTGGTAATACCCCCCCCCTTCCAAGGCCGGAGCAGAGTTGATGTCTAACCATCCTCCTTCGGTTTACCAAGAAGGTTACGCCAAGGCGCGCGAAGTCGATCCGGTAACCGCCGATAACTACATTAGACACACATGGTTCGGTGATGTCGAACTTGATCCAGTGATGGATGAACTTGCCGAACTGCCGCGTACCGACATGAGTCGGTACATCACAGCGGGAATCAACCGTAATGCCGAAGTGCTGCGCGACGCGCCGAGATCGTTGCGCGATTTCTTTGAGGGAATTGAAGACCCTCCAGTCTGGGTTGACCACGCAAGCTTTAAACCTGGCATTCGAGCCTTCCACAACAATGCCGTCCAGATTCTTGCAAGCTTCGTGGCCGGCGTGCTGATTGAGGGTTTTGCGACCACTATCGGGAAGTCATTCTTTATGACCGGGCGCGTGATGGACAAGGGATCTAGGCGTCTGCGGCAAAACAATCGTCACCAAGTGGAGATCTTCCACCCCCAGGGGTTGCAAAGGGAGAGTGATGGATGGAAATTGTCCGTCAGGATCCGGTTTGTTCATGCCCAAGTGAGACGTCTACTGCAGACCTCCGGAGAATGGGACGTGAATACTTGGGGTGTTCCCATCAGTGCGGCCAACCTAGGTTACGCCATCGCCTGCTTCTCCGCGCGAACGCTGGTGCATTCGACCGCACTGGGAGCTCGCTACAGCCCCGAGCAACACGAAGGTTATTGTGCCGTCTGGCGATATGTCGGCAATCTTATGGGGATCCCAGAGTCCATTCTTTACACGACCGAGCAGGAAGCACTGCACATGTACAAAATCGGAATTCTGTGTGAACCGGAACCTGAAGTCGAGTCGGTGATCATGACGAATGCACTGATCAATTCCGCCCCCTTGGTTGCGGGCATTTCGGAACCGACCGAACGCAGGGCCTTGGTAAACAATGTAATTTACCCAATTTCCCGGTCGCTGGTCGGGTTTGATCTTGCAGATAAGTTGAGTTTTCCGGCGTACACAAAGTTTAAGGTACAAAAAATCGCTTACCTGTACCGGCTTGACACACGACTCAAGCGAAATTTTCCGCGCCTATTCAAGGGCAAGAGTACAATGGATCAACTTTTTGAAGCGTCGTGGTATGGTTCGGATGGCTTAACCTACAACCTGCCCGATCACCACGAAGAGGAGCGGTCCTCGAGTTGGTGAGCTTGCTCATCTTACTAAGCGCGGGTACCGTTCTCGTTTTTTCAATATTTTCGTTGAGGAAGAACGAATTATTAAGATGTCTTGATTTTACTTACCATATCTTATTTTGGGAAGAATATACCTGAGTTACTACAAGAAAATAATTATTTTAACCTGGCGAAAAACAGAATCCATAATTGTGGAATTACGTTAAAAGAGTGTAATTAAGAAGATGGCATTAACCCAGCAAAACCTAGTATTCAATACTTCAAGAAGCGACCCAATCAAGACAAACCACATAAAGTTGTTGTGAATTGGGCAGAAAAGATGTGGCTCAAAATAATAAAGAAAAGCTGTGAGACCCAGACATAGCAATTAGAAAATTACAGCAAATTAACACGGGCGTTTATAGATATGACCCTGACGCTGTAAAAGAAATCTCAAATCAAGATTTCACTCAAAGCCAAAAAGAAGAGATTTTAGAACGTGATAACTATAAGTGTGCTGTTTGTGGAAGAGGTAAAGACTCAGAATACGAACGACCATATAAACCCAAAGAGAAGAGGTGGTCAAACAGAAAGTGGTAAAAGAATGTTTATAAATCTGTATAAAATTACAACTGATAAGGATGATTAAGAAGTCATTTCGTTTTGTTAAGTAATACTAAAAACCTATAACGAACACGATGTAATCGGTCATATTGAATGATAGCATTGAAAGTCAAAACAAGAAAGCAAATGAAAAATTAACCAATCAAAAAGATTGAGAAAATACCAATCAAATTGCCAGACCATAACCATCAACCACCATTGAAGCAAATGAGGGAGGAGGTTCATATACCAACCACCCCAGATAAGCTAGCTGTGCTACTTGTTAGGGACTGGGAAATTGAATACGAGAAAGAAAAAGGGTTTGAGGAAAGATGCTACTCATTTATATAACTCCCAAAGAATAAGTATTAGCATCACAATTAGCGATTGATCTTTTCATTATTTGGAAATCGTTTAATCGTGACTAGTTTTATAGCGGAGGTATAATTGGATAAAATCGGTGTTCTTATATGCGGTCATGGTTCGCGTTCCAGTGAGGCAGTAAAGGAGTTTTCCAACGCTGCACTTCAAATTCCAAAATATCTCCCCAAAGACTGGACTCTGGAATATGGCTACCTAGAATTCGCCAATCCTGTCCTTCGGGATAGCTTGGATACGCTTAGGAAAAAAGGCTGCACAAAAATTCTTGCTACTCCGGGAATGCTTTTTGCCGCAATGCACGTCAAAAATGATATTCCATCTGTTCTCAACAGTTATTCACAAAAGCACTCCATTCCTATTCTGTTCGGTAAAGAACTTGGTATTGACCCGATGCTCCTTGAAGCGTCAGTCTCACGTATCAAATCGGTTATGGAACCAACCGACAACGAAGATCCAATCCCTCTTGCAGAAACCTGTCTTGTTGTCATCGGAAGAGGAGCATCCGACCCTGATGCGAATTCCAATGTCTCTAAGGTTGCACGACTCTTATGGGAAGGCATCGGTTTTGGATGGTGTGAAGTCGGATATTCAGGAGTTACTTTCCCTTTGGTTGAGCCTTGTCTTGAGCATGTAGCCAAACTTGGCTACAAGCGGGTTATTGTTTTTCCTTATTTCCTTTTTGGGGGGATTTTAATTGATAGAATCTATGGCTTTACTGATCTTATCGCGAGTAAATATCCTAATATTCAATTTCTGAAGTCCCCTTACCTTAACGACCATCCCAAGGTCGTTGAGCTCTTTGCCGAAAGAGTAAAAGGCGCCCTGACTGGTGATAATGCCATGAATTGCTCAATGTGCAAATACCGAACAAAAGTCGTTGGATTTGAGAATGAAATCGGAATGATTCAGGAAAGCCATCACCACCATGTTGAAGGTCAAGGAGCTTCAGCGCCAGGGTCAAACGTCGAAAGTTGCAAGCTATGTGATACTTTTTGTACGGGGGCTTGTCGGATTAATCAAGACAATCATGACCATGGTCACCACCATCACCACCACCATTATCCTCACAGCAATCACCCGCATGGGCCGGAAAGCGTTCGGAAGTACCTGAAGGAATAAATGTGATTTACGAAAAAAATCCCCAAAAGATTTATGAAAAGAGTTTTTGTATAATTCAGAATGAAGTTGATCTGAGTCGCTTTCCTCCTGGATTAAGAGATATCGCAATCAGAATTATTCATGCATGTGGAATGACAAATATAATTGAGGAATTAAGATATTCGGATTCTATACTTCAAGCGGGCCTGAGCGCACTGAATTCCAAACCAACAATATTCTGTGACACTTACATGACCGCTAATGGGATAATTCAATCCTTCCTTCCACCTTTTGCTCAAGTTGTGGTTTCCGTTGATTCACCCGAGGTCTACGCCCATGCAAAAAGTAGTGATACAACTCGCTCAGCGGCCTCAGTTGACTATTGGTATCCCAAAATTGAAGGAAGTATCGTGGTGATAGGGAATGCCCCTACCGCCCTATTCCGATTACTTGAACTCATTCGCAAACATAACAAAAGACCATCCTTGGTAATCGCTACACCAGTTGGATTTGTCGGAGCTTCTGAGAGTAAATTAGAGCTAGCAAACAATGTCCTTGGACTAGACTTTATCACCGTATTGGGAAGGAGGGGAGGTTCGGCAATTGCAGCCGCTATTGTCAATGCTCTCAGCAGCATTAATCAGCAAAAACTTGAATTTGGTACAACTTAAAGCAGGCCAATTCCATGACTCGACCTTGGTTACATATTGTTGGAATTGGTGAAGCAGGCCTCAATAGCTTGAACACAGAAGCATTAAATATTCTTTATGAAGCTGATGCCATTGTAGGAGGAGAACGGCACCATCAATTAGTCCACGCTTTAGAGGGCGAAAAAATCGTATGGCCATCTCCTTTTTCAACCCTTAAGAATGAACTTGCGAAATTTCGCCCTAAGACAGTTGTGGTCCTGGTTACTGGTGATCCGCTCTGGTATTCAGCAGGCTCAAAGTTGGCCTTGGAATGGCCCGCTGAAGAAATCCAATTCTATCCTCAAATCTCAGCTTTTCAACTTGCGTGTGCACGCATGAAATGGAGCATTCCCGACGTAGAAACACTCACTATTCATGGCCGCCCTGCCTCTCACATCATTCCGTATCTGGCACCGAACAATAAACTTGTTCTTTTAACCACGGACAACACTTCTCCAAGCACTGTCGCTCATATTCTTAATGAGCGCGGCTACAACTCTAGTGAGCTGACAGTATTCGGTGCTATGGGAAGCGCTTGTGAAGTTGTCATTCAAGGCAGGGCAGGATCGTGGGAAAAAACTGAGGCGGCAAACACAATTCCACAATTTCATACCCTTTGTGTTCTGTGTAAACCCCAAACGGATCATGTCATTATCTCTAAAGGTCCAGGTCTCCCAGATCATGTTTTCCTGAATGATCGTAACTTTACTAAATGTGAAGTGCGCGCGATTACTGTTGTTGCCCTTGCTCCCTTTCGTAACAAAGTGCTTTGGGATTTGGGGTGTGGAAGCGGTACGGTTGGCATTGAATGGGCCCGATTATCTTTTGAAGGAAGCGTTTATGCGACAGAAAAAAATCAAACACGTTATGACATATCGTGCCAAAATGCCGAACGATTAGGAACCCCTAGGTTCAAGGTACACAAGGGATTCAATAAAGACCTTATTAACCAGTTCCCCGACCCAGATTCAGTGTTTATTGGAGGGGGGTTAGATATCGATCTGGTCACGCAGTGTATTGACCGTCTTAAACCATATGGCCGGCTTGTAATAAATTCGGTTACGTTGGAATCACAAGTTCTTCTTGTGAACTTATACAAACAATTTGGTGGTGAACTCATTCAAATTGCGATTGCGCGTGTCAAACCCGTTGGTTCGTTCTTAGGATGGGACCAACATCAACCTGTCATTCAATGGAGGTTTGGAAAGTGACTGGAACACTCATTGGGGTAGGAGTTGGCCCAGGCGATCCAGAATTAGTTACCCTGAAGGCTCACCGAATCATCCAAGGAGCCAAAGTTATCGCTTATCCTTCAACGGAGGAAGGAGAGAGTTTTGCCCGTGAAATTGTTGCCGATTACGTCCCCAGCGGTGTCGTTGAGATACCAATCAAAATTCCTATGGTGGCCGAGAGATATCCAAGCCAAGTGATTTATAATGAGGCTTATACATGCATCAATCATCACCTGTCATTTGATCAAAATGTCATTGTCATATGTCAAGGAGACCCTTTTTTCTTTGGCTCGTTCATGTACCTTTTTTCAAAGTTTGTGAATAAGGTGCCCATAGAGGTCATTCCCGGAATTACTTCCCTTACCGCCTGCTCAGCCGTGTCGTTACGACCACTTTGTGCTCGCTCAGACACTGTAACGGTCATCCCTGGGAACCTTAACGATAATGAACTAGAGCAGGCACTCAAAGGTGAAGGTGCCTTCGCAATTATGAAGGTTGGCCGACACCTTGATCGCCTTAAATCAATCTTGGAAAGGTTAGGGTTGTTCAATAGATCGACCTATATCAGCCATGCAACCTTAGCAAACCAAGTTGTGGCACCACTTTCCAAGGCCCCAGAAATAGCACCTTATTTCTCAATGATACTGATTCCAAGTGAAGACAAATATGTCACCTACTAATCCAATTGTGGTTTGCTTCAGCGCGAGCGGGACAAAGATTGGAAAAAAACTTGTCAAGCAGTTTGGGGGTAAGTTACTGACTAAAAGTTTATCTCCCAATCAGACAATACCTGATCAGTTGCAAAGTGCTTTCTTGGGTCAAGTACCCATTATCGGCATTTGCGCCTCAGGTATACTTATTCGAATTTTGGCGCCTTTGCTTGCTGATAAAATCCAAGAACCACCTGTCGTTTGTATTTCGGATGATGGTCAGTTTGTCATTCCATTACTTGGCGGGCACAATGGGGCTAACAGGCTTGCTGAAGAGATCAGTTCTTTACTGAAAAGCCAAGCCGTTTTTACTACGGGAAGTTATACATCTTTTGGATTGTCACTTGTTGAACCCCCAGATGATTGGAAATTGGACAACCCTGATCATTCCAAATCAGTAGCCTCAGCCATATTAAATGGGCGAAGAGTTGTGATTGAAGGATATTCCAAATGGATCAAGCCCTTGAGTCATTTTCCCAATGTAACGTTCCAATCTCAAGACATCGCAACCAATAAAATTGCAATCATTGCTGAAGGGTCACCATCTCTCAACTATTTCCAGAAATACATAGCCATGGGGATTGGATGTGTCAGAGGTTGCTCAACAAGTGAATTGCTGAACCTGATTGAATCCAAACTGGTTGAGATTGATATATCCCTTAATAATATTGAAGGAATTTACTCTGTTGATATCAAATGCGATGAGCATGCTATCCATCAGGTTGCAAGAAAACTCAATCTTCCTGTCAGGTTTTTCTCCGCTAAAACTCTGGAAAAGTTGCGACCAAGACTGAAAAATCCTTCGGAAGTGGTTTACCGCGAGATTGGTTGCCATGGAGTGTGTGAAGCGGCTTGCCTTGCACGGGCCGGCGAGGACGGTAGGTTGATACTGCCCAAAAGCAAAACACAAAATGCAACCATTGCCCTAGCTCACATTGGCACTTACAGGACCTTGCCGGGGACTCCAAGGGGGAGATTGTCAGTAGTTGGTATCGGACCCGGGAAAATAACAATGCGTTCTCCAGAAGTCACTCAAGCGCTAACACTAGCCGATGAAGTAGTAGGATATAGAGGATATCTTGACCAACTTGAAGCCATACCATCTCATTCAGCCTTGGTCCCTTTTGAACTTGGCGAGGAAGAACAACGATGCCGTTACGCCTTGGAAGCTGCTGGTAAAGGTAAGCAGGTAGTGTTAGTGTGTTCTGGTGATAGTAGCATTTATGCCATGAATTCGCTCGTCTTGGAATTAATTGAAATTCCGCAAAATCAAGGAGGTGTCTCGGAACTGGCAAAAAAAATTGAACTCAGATTTTTACCTGGGATTTCAGCTTTTCAGGCCGCATCAGCAAAGGCCGGTGGTTTGATTGGACATGATTTTTGTGCTATTTCACTTTCCAATTTACTTACAGATACAGATACTATTCTTCGTCGTGTTAAAGCGGCGGCGCAGGGAGACTTTGTCATTGCGTTCTATAACCCCGCTTCCAAAAAGCGAAAGTGGCTTTTTGAAGAAGCAATTGAACTCATTCGGATTCACCGCTATTCTCATACACCTGTATTGATTGCTAAAGCTGTTTCAAGGCCCAATGAAAATATCACCATCAGATCCCTGAGTGAGGTCCAAGTTAATGACATTGATATGTTCACTATTGTGATCATTGGCAACAGCCAGAGTCGGATGTTCTGGAGTGGATCAATGCTTAATGGTATTAATGGTTATTGGGGCTATTCGCCACGGGGGTATGACCAAAAAAGAAATAACATAATCAAGGAGAGGGAGACCGAATAGTGACCGTGTATTTTATTGGTGCAGGCCCTGGGGATCCTGATCTGATTACTGTTAAAGGACAACGTCTCATAGCTTCGTGTCCCGTTTGTATTTATGCGGGATCATTAGTTCCCAAAGAGGTCGTGGACTGTGCTCCCAAAGATGCTTTGGTGATTGATTCAGCCCCCTTAACTCTTGATGAAATCATGACTCTAATATTCCAGTCCCATGATCAGAATAAGGATGTGGCTCGTGTTCACTCCGGCGACCCTTCACTCTATGGCGCGATTGCCGAACAAATTGGTCGTCTCCGGACACAAAGTATTGATTACGCAATTATACCCGGAGTCCCAGCCTTTGCGGCAGCGGCAGCAGCGATTGGACATGAACTAACCATACCTGAAATAGCTCAGACTGTCATAATTACCAGAACGGCTATGAAGTCGACTGATATGCCTGAAAGCGAAGACCTTGCCCTTATTGGAGCTTCTAAAGCAACACTAGCAATCCACCTTTCGGTACGAAATTCGTTGGCAATCCAGAGAAAACTCATCCCCCATTATGGAGAAACATGCCCGACCGTAATTGCCTATCGGGTTGGTTGGCCTGATCAGCTGATTATTCGGACAAATCTCTTGAATATGAGGAATGAAATCAGAGCAGCTAAACTGACCCGAACGGCACTAATATTAGTTGGCTCGGCACTCGAATCTGAGCATGGCAAAGAAAGTTCCCTCTATGACGAAGCACACCAGCATATTCTTCGTCATAAGAAAGTAAGTGCTTAGAAATTTATGACTTAGCAATCAGGTCATACCGCATCATAAAGTTGAGGATTTCAAGCTTCACAAAATCAATTTATTGGCCTTGTTGTCTTTTTATAACTTTCTTAATCAATGGCTGACAAATCATGAACTTTTACGATCATGTCAGGACATAATTAATCCTCCAGCAGGTACTTGAGAGACGCTCAAAGCTAATCTGATTTCGCTTACAGGATGTTTTTTCGAATAACCAAGTCAAGAAGTGCTCCTGACGGCTCCCATTCATCCATCGTTTTGTCGAAATCTATGCGAGGGGAAAAGTTTGGCAAAAAAACGTGGCCCAATCTCAAACACCATGGAGCCATTAGAAAAAACTAACCACTCATGTACCAACTCATAAGGAATTGATGATGAACAGCTTCCAGCCACAACTCTTAATTGTAACACTGACCTCTCATTTTGAATGTCATCACCTTTCAACTTGATTGACGCTCAATAGCTTAATGTGTGCAGGAAACAGAAATTTTACTTAGATGATAAGAATGACCCACTCACTGTGAGATTAAACTCAACCTCTTCCTTTTTTTTCCAAATACCATCAGAGTACATTGCCAGAATATCCAATATGGGCTGGTGCAACGAATAGTTGTTATCTCTGCTGTTTGTAGGTCTTGATGGGTTGTCTCGGTTTCGAGTTACTATATGGGCCAGTTCGAATTGTGAAGAGTTTGACGGCGAATTGCTTCACGGCTGTTTGGTTTGTAAAATTTACCGTATGCATTGCTATAAATTCCATAATTTTCACCGTCGGCAATAAAGGTGATGTGGTTTTGCTCCAACTATCTGATAGTCTTATCTTCGCAAGAGCAAGAAGAACCCATCCTGAACGGTTGTGATATTGTGTCTTAGGTAACCCCAATTCTTTTAAAATAATTTTTCCTTTTGTTTTTTTGAGAATCTTAAAGATTAATCCCTACCTCCTGTGGCTAAAGTCTAGAAATGGATTGACAATCAGATCTATTTCAAAAGTCTCATTCGTCATCAATTGTTGCACTTGTTTACCGATTTTATTTACATGTTCTCTAGTGGGAAATTTCATAATTCGAATTTCAGTAGCTTTAACTTGCGTATTGCCCGAAATGCATCTGAAATATTTATCCATAAAGGATGAATTAATAATTGCTGCAAGGCCAAATGCTTCTGTATTTGTCAGCTTCCCTCTTTTTACACCGATATAGTTTATTTTGTTACCAAAGGCAATCAATGACAGTTATGGGTACTTTCAAGATAAACACCCGCAACCAAACGGCGCTTTTCATCTTTTGAAGAAAAACGCTTTAACAATACAAAAGTTCCATTTTCCAAAGTATGTTTTTCATGCCCCTTATTAAGCAAAAAAGAAACTTCTTTTTTATGGGTTCCTGTCCAAGTGGTCGTTAAGGGTGTTACATTGTGCGAACGATATAGAGGGATGGAATTAGATGTCCAAGTTTCCTTTGTTATGTACTGAAGTGCCCTATGCTCAACAACTCGACCCGTTGAAATAAAATATCCCGCGCCTTCAAAAGTTGTCGGTAAATTTTCAGCCTGCCGTAATATAATGGCATCATCGGCAGATTCAGGAATTCGTATCATTCGTTGATCATTGGAGAAATCAATTATGAGTTTGTATGGATATTGTTTTTGTTCTGCGTGACTTATGCTTCCGTCACAATCACTTGAACACACTGTGATGTTTTCTTGGATTTGCTCTTTTACAAATCGGCAAATGATGTTTTCTTGTAATACTGCTGAATCACTATTGTTGAAAACTTTGTCGCGGTGTTTGAAAATATGAATTAAATCTAATGCTGAATGGCTTAACAGGTATTCTCGGAACCCTTTGAAATAAAGTCCATTGGTAAAGCTTCGAGGTGTAATTGTCACCATCTGTCCGCCAACTTTGATACATGCCAGAACAACAGCCATGAACGAGGCATAAATGTTTGGGTCGCCATGATATAAGTCTGCAACGACTTTTGCATATGTCGATTGATTTAGACTGTATTTAAAGTAGGGAGGATTAATTGCGGCCACATCAAAGCCTTGAAGCCCTTTATCTTTGTCAGGTCGTGCAGTTATGAAATCTTCACAACGAATTTCAAAACTAAAACTACCGTGCCGCATCTTGAAAGAGTCCTGAACAATTTTTAGGGTTTGTTCAAGATTAGGAATGGCTTCATTATCCAATTCAAAAAGAACCGCGTGAACAGTCTTACAACCAATGTCCAAGCACCGTAGCGCAGTCGAAGCAGTTAATATACCAGTACCTGCTCCAGCATCCAAAATACGAACAGTCTTACTATTGGGCTTGGAGATTAAAGAAGCCATGTACTCGGAAGCAATCCAGCCGGTAAAATATTGCCCCAAAGTCTTGCGTACATCAGTAGGCTTTGAACAAAGAAAGTCACTTTGAAGACAAATTATGTCTTTCATAGGGGTACTTAATTGTAATTGTTCAGACATT